>JAABUU010000039.1_pt1 | contig 291541 bp, 319 predicted proteins | sample 5559301 | NCBI WGS metagenome assembly JAABUU01 (sample SAMN10711884, study PRJNA513360) | rock metagenome | isolation source: Antarctica rocks | place: Antarctica: Victoria Land, Richard Nunatak white | reverse complement strand
CTATCCATAATAAATAGCATGAGCAGCTCGTCCAACAGCAAAGGATCCCGCAAGTTAGAAAGAACGTCCACATACCTATGTAGAGAAGACCTTGCCAGATAGAAATGTCAAACTAAATATATTCTCACCCCCCCCCCCCAGATAAAAATAAAAGCCTAAGTTACAGTTGTAGGACAAATCAGCCCCAGCACTTTCAAAGATTTTTTCTCGCCACGAAGTTGTTTACTCCTAGCCTGCTAGAATCGGAAAACTCTCAAAACAACGATGGAGTTTGCTTCACGGAAAGGGGGGTTTTCGCAAAAGTTATAGCTTGGTTGTGTAACCTACAGTATAAAGTAAGCGGGATATTCAGGCGTTGCAACCTGACGGTTTTGATAATACATTATTTGATAGTTGATGATATGGAAGACTCGATTTTATATCCCACATCCCTTCATCCCAGATCCCCCTACAGCTAACACCCAAAAACAATAACCCTGCATCCCCAACCCAGCAAAAAGTCAAAACTCCCCATCAGCGCCACGTCCGCCGCCTCCTCACTGCCAAAATCCAACTGGATCATAACCCCACGGCAAAGACGCAGAACAGCCCGACCAGGAACCCTGCAGCCGGCTCCGCGTACGCCGAGGCTGCGGCGTTGGTGAAGGATGTTGGGGTTGAAGTGGTAGGGACGGAGGGGCCGGTGAATTGGGTGGCGGGTTGGGTGGCGGTTTTGGAGGTTGCGGGGGTCGTGGGTGTGGAGGATTGGGGTGTTGCTGCGATTGCGTTGGCGGTGGGGGTGGTGGGGGTGGTGGGTGTAGAGGGTGTGGTGGGAGTAGAGGGTGTGGTGGGCGTAGTAATTGACGCAGCAGATGTGGCGGGAGTGGTGACGGTTGCGGCAGACGTGGTAGGCGTTGTAGAGGCAGCAGATTCGCTGGGAGTAGTGCTCGAATTACTCAGTATCGGAGCATCCGTCACCGTGTTCAAATAGGTCGTCGATGTCGGGGTTGAAAAAGCGCTCGACATCTGCGCATCGAACGTCGAGGTAGGGAAAGTCGAGTAAGAGTTAGAATCGGAAATATATGTCTGGACCGGTCCGGAGCAGAGCTTGCCGATGGAGCAACAGCCCACGCCGTCGCAGTATTCGTTCGACAGGCAGCAGGCGTAGTCGTTGGTGCAGGATATGAGACCTTGGGCGACACAGGTTTCGTAGGTGCTTTGGCGGGTGAGGAGGCGGTGAGGTTGAAATGGGGACGAGGCTGGATGAGCTTGGATGGCTGTGGCCAGGAGGGTGGGGAGGAGGAGGGTGAGGAGCATGGTGAAGAGTGGTTGGGGAGATGTGGGAAGTTTGGAGGTGAGCGTTTGATAGGTGACTAGAAGAGGGTTTGGAGAGATGGACGATGATTCAGGAGATCAGAAAGCGTTCAAGAGCTGAAATGATAACTCGCGAATATAGACAGAATAAAAAAAAAGCAATGCTCGAGGGCCGCTCTCAAATAAATAGAGGAAATTTTCTTCTCAGCCTCCAAGGTACCTGGTAGCTCAGCTGCAGAATCGTCAACATAGCCAGAGTCTTTGATATAAATTGAAGGACACCAATCTCGGTAGCGGTAGACATAAGCGACGCCATCTTCGTGTAGAAGAAACCCTGCGGTCTACGGAGCCACTTTCCTACCAATGGCCCCTCTCGCCCAAGCCCTCAGGTCTTGGCCCAAGAGGGCCAGAACTTTTCCATGTGCATATTTTGTTTCAGCCGTACGCCTTGTCGTTAATAGATGCCAGTATCATTCATGCAGGTGGACCATGATGTTTGTCGTCCAAGCACGCCAAGCTCCCCGAAATCGCAAGGTTGCCAATGCTGTCGAAGCTTTACGGTGGCGGCTGAGCTGCACTAATCAATACAGTAACAATGTGATTATGTGACCCCGTCGACGAGCCTTGTAAGGTTCTCCCGACAACCCGTCTTCCCCTGGCTTGGGGGCGGGGCGGGGCGGGGTTCTGTAGTTGTCACTGAACCAGTGACCACTTTCGCGGTCTTAATCCAGTACGGAGTACTCCGTACTCCACGCGAGACACCGTGTTCCGATTGAGAGCGTACATACTCTAGCTCGAGTAAAGTTGATGGGCAGACCATGCAATAAAGTATTCCGTATGCCAGCTGTCGCTCCATTACCGCTAGGATAAAGGAGTAGGAAAGCTGACAAGGGCAATCAATACATGGCACGGGCGTGTGATCACTTCGCAAAAAGGCATCTTGCTACTTCGGGGCGTCTCTAGCGTTTAGCCCAGGGACTTTAAATCTTTAACAGACCAAGCCCTCGTATTCAACCCACCGAACTTATGCAGTCATCACTCACCAGACTTGGCCAAAGTATCTCAGATCTCAATTTTGACGTCGACTGCACGACTGAACAAGGGAGGGTAGCAACTAGTGAGTACTACTACTACAATAACATGCAATCTTCAATCTGTGCACGATATGGTTTCCAGCCAGAGAGAGGATTTCACACCAGAAACCCTGGCACGTGACCTTTCAGGAGCAAAGGTTCTTGAAAATCGTATAGACAATTGTCAAGGTGTTCAATGTGAATTGAATAAATCAGACGGGTCTTGATGTCGTTTGGTGTCATTGACAGCTTCTATTGACATGTTGAACTGGACTCTTTATTGAAGCATTGGCCCACGTGACTCATCTCCATGTTCGCTTAGCTTATCGCACTTCTCGCTTCATGTTATTTTGCTCTCCCGCGCCATATATTAATTTTTATACACGGGGTTTCGTTGCTGCTGTGTACGGACACCCCTGTTAGATCTGTACCTCTACGCCTTGACATGCTCAACCTCGATGGTCTCCATCATGTCTCCTCTTCCGCGGTCGGCCGGTTCCGTACCGGCGGCAACCACGAAACCTCTCCCACGCCGCCCCGCCTTATCTCGCAAACGCGATGACAGCGACCCTGCGTACCCTACAAGCGCAGCAAAACGAACAAAGGTCAGCTTTGATTCCGATGTTGAGGTCAGGGTTATGAGCGACTGGGAGAAAGCACCAGAATTTATCCAAGGAGAAGTGCGGAGAGCTTTGGAGAAGCACGCGATCCGTGATGACTCCGGCTATGATCAAGTAAAGGGTATCTACATCGCAAAAGAGAACGAAGAAGATGAGCCCAGCTCCACTACGTTGAAGAACTACACCAAAGCCCTCATCGGGAGCGCTTCGTCTCTCAACAAGTCATGCTCAGACCTGGTGTATGCCGTAGTGGGGAGTCAATGGCTGGGAAGAGATGGAGACTATGTCGAATTGCATGTGCGATTGCTAGCCCATCTAGCAACCGCTCATGGAGAGTTTCTGGCAGATATACTTCGAATGCTGGTAGAGAATCTTACAGCTGGTAAGAGAATGCAATGTTCCAGAATCATCCGAGTAAATCTGACCTTAAATGTAGCACCGCCATCAGGTGGCGAATTGCCCAACTCACCGACAGTCTCGCGTTCGCAGATTCACCTTCGAGCTCACCGAGCTCTTCAGTACTTGCTGCAACTCATACCTTCAGCTAGCCGCATACTTTCATCCATCCTCACTACGTCGTTTCCTCATGAAACGGGCTCCATACGAGCTCATTACCTGTTCGTCGAAAACCTGCTCAAGCTTACAAGCTACGCGCCGGAACTACAATCTGAGGTCCTAGCACTGATCACGGAGCGACTGGTTAAGATCGATGTGCAGGTACAGGTGGATTTGGAGGATTTGGCAGAAGATTTTGATGATGGGCTGGTACAAGGCATATCGCAGTTCCAAAGTGATGGGGACGACGATATGGATGATTCAGACAGCAGCGACGACGAATCAGAGACTGGTGATGGCACAGGAGACGACACAGGAGATGTGGAGGCGCAACGAACCAAAGACATAACACGGAATGTCGAGAAGATGGATGTCATCCTAGACTTGCTGTTCAGCCATTATGATCACATGTTTTCGAATTCCGCCATTGAAGACCGAATCCGCGCTTTTGCCATTTTACAGTCACATTTCGACACAATTATCTTACCTACGCACCGATCACGTCATACTCAGTTCCTACTCTTCCACTTCTCACAATCATCACCCACCTTCATCGACACCTTTGTGAGCCACTGCGCTGGTGTTACTCTTGACAGGAATCAACCAGCCATGGTACGCCAGGGCGCTGCGGCATATCTCGCCAGCTTTGTTGCCAGAGGCAAACACGTGCCATCAAGCGATGTACGTACCGTCTTCGGCTATATTAGTCGCGAACTCGATAGACTGCAGGTCGAGTACGAGCCGACGTGCAAGGGGCCAAACCTAAGGCGGTACTCTACCTATTACATCCTCGTTCAGGCGCTACTTTACATATTCTGCTTCCGATGGCAGGATCTCGAGATCAGCCCCGAAGAAGACTTCGAGGACGACGACGATCTTCCAGCTCCGTATGGAATAGAACACCAATGGATACCAGGGGTCAAGGAAACTTTCGACCGCCACATCCGCTCGAAACTCAATCCTCTCAAAGTCTGCTCACCAGTCATCGTCACGGAATTTGCACGTGTAGCATATCGCCTCGGAGTGGTCTACGTCTATTCCATTCTCGAAACCAACAAGCGAATCCGGCTCTCCCAGTTTGCATCCACGCCAAGCATGGAATATGGCCAGCCGAATCGGGAGACAGCGCTCAGCGCGAGAAAGGACGAGAGCCACCAACACCTGGATGAGTACTTCCCTTTTGATCCGTATCATCTACCTAGAAGCAAGAGGTGGGTTGAAGGTGACTACCGGGAATGGACCGATATTCCTGGGCTTGATGACGACAAGGCGCCTGAGAGTGACAGTGACGATGAAGATAGCGGAGACAGCGAGGTTGAAGAGGGGACCGAGACGGACAACACGGCTAGCTCGCTATGATGAAGGGCTGGATAACAAGGTTGTATTCAGGGCTGAAGACGAGATGGAGAGTACGTGCACCACGACACGATGATACCAAGACTTCAAAAGCATAGCCGGAGGCTTCACAAGACCGAATTAGCGCGGCGTTTAGGGGTTTGTGGTCACCGCGGAAAAGCACAAGAACTAGCATTGCGAAAGCCTTTCTGCATAGGAATGCCTCCATAGAGAAGCCTGATTACTATGGGCGCATTTTCAGGAGCGAGAAAATCATATGTTTGCATTGAGAGCTGTGGCTCCGCCTGATGTACAGCTAGATATCGTAGCGTAGATAGACCTTTTCAAAAGCAACCCGTTCCTTCGCACAGTTCGTTTTTCAATCTTATATTTGTTTGTAAATGCCATTCCAACCAACCTTCCCGACCGACCCTGGGTGGTGGAGGGGTTTCGCACGACTGGCTTAACACTCACTGTCAAATCAACTGGGTATTTTATAAAGTCAAGGTAGATCAGACCTTGCTTTACTACCTACCTTAGGCAGCAAAGGTTGACGAGGATCGGGTGTCGAAAGTACATATGGTAAACAATCGTTTTTTTTTTTGGGTGGTAATAATGGAGTAACAATGGATGGAAGGTTCGAATTTGACGTTTTGTTCTGCATTGATTTCTTAGGGCTTGTGTGCATGGTCTCGACTTTCTATTTCCTTAGATGGACATCTTTTCTTCTTTGTTTTTCTTGTGAATTTCTGGACTTTTGGCTTTGGGAACACTTTTGGACCATCTCTCCGTGGTACGTTCCAAAGTGAGTGAGTGGGGGAAATATATGCAAGCAAGTGCTGTGGTGATGCAACGTCTTCTTGTGTTTCGGATGTTGGTATCTGCATCTGAAGCTTGGGGTGGTGGATGTCTTGAAAACATGTAGAAGCATGGAGATTTTTCTTTTCTTTCGGTTTTCCACTTGTAGAGTATGAAAGGCTTATAGAGAGGTTGAATGTTATGATGAAGATAGCAGAAAGGTGCTGATGAGTACGACTGTGTCACGTTAATCTTATTCGTCATTGATGACAGTCTTGAACCATCCGTTAAACATCAAACATACAGAGATCTTGTATCTGTAGAACACTCAGTCCTAGGTGGCAGTAGTTTTAGAGGCAGAGCTCAATACCGCCCAAAGGAGGAACGATGGCATAGCCTCAGGATGCTCCTGATGGCGAATCAGGTATGAGGATGCAAGTCGATGTCAGGTTTAGGAAGTTGGAAGTTGGCCATGGCGACATTGGATAACTTCTCCACACGCATGGCGCTGGTGAAGGACTACACCAGATTCTCCTTCCTTCTTCACTTTCAATCATATCGGTCGGTGGGAGCTTATACGCTATATAATACTTCGGTCTTCTCGACCGACTCTTTCTTGAAGAATTTGTCGGTCTTCGTTTAGATACCGGGAAATTATATATATAAACAAATGGTTTGTCCTTGATATCCCTGGCTTTCTTTAAGCTAGACGGCGGTAGATCTTCAGGGCGGTTCGTGTCTGTCCTATGATGAAGCGTAGTCTAATATTGAGCGTTGGCCGAGGCTAACAGTTCAGCTCGGAAGACGACGGTCCACGTTCCCAGTGCGGCAGTGTGCCTGGTGGAGCTGGGCCCAGGCCGACTGGGATGATTGTCTTGAAATGTCGCCGAAGTCAATGAGCTAAGCTTCAGGCGGCACAGTAGCATTTGCACAGGCAGCAGAGGTTTCTGAGCTTTTGAGCTCGGGCTTTCCTTTCCTTTTTCTAAGACATCCAAGTATTAACTGGCGATTTCGGTACAAGAACCAGGTTCTGGGAATTGGTAGTCTGTATCAGCATCCAAAATTGAAGCCGTTTCATCAAGATCGGTAATGCTATCATGGCTGCCGATGTCGTGTACCATTTCTAGCTCCTGTGTTCTAGTCTATTTGTAGGTCTTTTTGAGCTATGTGGCAGGAGCAAAGACGCGGCGGTTAGGTCGCTGAAAATTTTTGTTGCAGAGAGTTCTTGACCCCACTGCATGCCGCCGTGAAGCTGGCAAGGTGCTTGCGCAAGATGTTTAGACGGACGTTCATGACGCTTTGTCTGCGTCATTCGGAAGATTGTTGCGAATCTGCTTTAAAAAGGTAATCGTATCGGTCAATATGTCGAGCGTGGAGCATGGTTTTATCGAGCCACATAAGAGAAACCGGATACTCAGTACCGTGTCACCCCAGACCCAAATAATTTGTCTTTAAAACCTAGCAAAGATGCTCAATCCAAGCCTAGTACAAGTATTTCTGCCCATATCCCTAGATGAGTCTTGCCTTGGCTACGAGAGTATATTCGACATTTTTGTAGTTTGATGCTCGACTTTTGAATGGGTCCTACTAGAAGTAGAACGAAGTTTCCGATATCAAACCCGCGCCCATCGAAGTTGTCAAGGTGCGAAATTGGGAGTCTTTACCTAATCCAGAGGTGTAGTGAAGGAGTTGCGGGCCTTCCGTATTCATCAATTTCTTACTTGCTCTTCACTTGCTCTTCCCAGCAGTTAAGAACCACCGCACGATCATATGTGTTGTGGCCATCTAAGTTCCCACTGTTTCCCACGTAATCGAGAGGGTCAATACCGAGCAACGTTATAGATAGTTGTTATAGATTTCGTTGAGAGGTTTGGTTTTCCAGATCTAGGCTGGTATCTATGTTGGGGCCGGAATTGTTCATTTCGATAGAGTTATTCATGATAAGGCGAAAGCAGCCAAGGAACGGAGACTTTCCATTACGAACATCGATGGGTCTAGGTGCTACACTAATGAAACGGGTCGAAGATTGGAGGCCCTAATAAGTGGTCTAGGCGAAGACCGTCATGACAGTCAAAAGGTCTCGAAATCCCTGAAGTTCACAGAGCAGCGCTGTTGTAGCCCAGCGGTTTTGTTAGCTGTAGATGCTGGTCGTATATATTGTGATCATGCGATGGCAATTCCGAGGATCTTGATTGAGTTTCTCATATTGACTTAGGGTTTTAGTGCACAATCCAGACACATTCTTCAAATTCCTTTGTCTGAAGGTGTGACGAAGGTGTATCAATTTCCAATGGATTACCTATCAGCATATATTAGCAGTGAGGAAGTTCTATGTATCTCGTAGTATGTTAAATCTTATATTAAAATGGTGTCTGACTGATTTGAAGGGTTTCGCCTCATACCGCGAATATCTCAGGATCTGTGGAATTGTTTCTGATGGCATTTGTGATGTCATGCTTAGGAAATAATGATGGCTGGTATAGTTAGGTTTGGACAGAATCCCGGGAAGATGGTCATGGAAACGGAGATGCTGAGGTACAGAGCTTTACAGATGTACAGATATACAGATATATCCGTACTGTATACTCTTCATCTTGTATTACTTCTATGGATGATTGACGAAAGCCAGAGGATCTCCAAGCGTGCTATGAGTGATATTCCGCCTCAAGGTCTTGCCGGTGCGTCGTACGAAGCTCTGTCGCCATTCTTTTATCGTGAAGCGGTATCATATCCCGCTCGTTCTGTGATTCACCAACGTAAAGCGAGCCTGAGAATGCACCGGAGGCAGACATCTTGTGAAACGTTTGCCGAAGAGAAGGTCTTTGACTGCTACCGCTACCCAGGAATTTGCTGAAAAGCGGTTTAAGCATTGGCATTGAAGTGATTATCATACCCAGATCATACTCCACACTGAAGGTATTTAGCACTCTATTTGAGAATTTGCTCCTTCAAGTTGACTTACACCCCGGCTTTAGTCGATCTGGGTGCGGCCCCTTGATTCCTTATATTAGATCTTGTCAACCAATAATTGAGAATTGATAGTGACACACATGTGGGGTCATTCGCCCAAATGCCTTGAATGGTCAAAGCTTTGGCCAGCGCACATCCAGCTGTGCTATACAGCTATTAGCTCTCCTGCCTAGCGAGTCTCGAATTGCACCTTCTTACAGTACACCAAGGCCCATAAGGAAACAGAGAGCGAACTTAGTACGTATATTCATCTGTAGACGCTGAATCACAAAGATTGGGATTCCAGCACAAAGTAAGTCTGTGAGGGCATCAAGGCCTGGGCCACATGTTAGCTTAGAGTCGGAAGTGCTCATCAACCCTCTTACCGAATCTAATGTACCCTGCAAGGTATGTGACATGTAAAGAGAAGCATTGACCATGTATTTGTGGCATCCAAATAGCCTTCAATGGTCTGCACTGAGTCAAGAAAAGGATCAACTGCGTCAAATGAATGGCAACAATGAAAGCGATGAGGATCCAGATGCATAGTGCAAGCTTTTTCGTCGCCCTCTCTAGGACTCTCAATACACATAGGCACACAGAGACCTTGACTAAGCCAACACCTACTACGTCCACAGTCTGCGTCAACTGGCTCCATTTGAGGACCTGAAGTTTTTGTACGTCGGATAAGCATGCCCAATGGCTTCCCAAGCCCGACAATATCCATTTCGTAAGGAAACCTCCATCAACGGAGGCAACGACCTGGCTACCCATTAGAGGGCCTGTGTTTTGAGGGGTGCAGTGACTTGCCCAGCTTGCGAATATAGCGTAATCATCGGCACCAAGTCCACTGCGAGTACCAAGTCTAAGGTAGAGCCTTAGACCAACAATAAGAGTGGCGAGAGAGTATAAAATCCACTTCAGCGTAAGAAGTGTGGTCACCTGACTCTCTTCACATAACTGTATCAATGCCAGCGAGTCTGCCATCGAAACATCAGCAGTGAAAGACTCACCCGGCTGCTATTGATGACCGCGAGATCACAGAAATAATTCGCACTCGCCCCACGGCATGAGCTTCTCTTTGAACTCATCCAACCGCGTAAAGTTCATGGAGGGCAGGGTCGTTAGATAACGATAGAGAATACTGAGGCACAGGCTGCATGCCCCATGCGCGTGTGAGGGGAGTTGCACGCTGGTGTGGTGGTACAGAACTCAATCATGAGCATCCTCGGTTCTTTTCGCTTGGATGACCTACGTTATGCTTGTACGTCGCTCATAATCAATATGCCAACTCGGTGGAACGAGATTACTCCTGTGTTTCTTCGCCACGACAACACAGTTATCGCGGTTGCAGCTCGAACTTCCTCATCAAGAAGCTTGCGAAGGGTTTGAATAGTTATTAGAGCTGCGACACAGTGACCTTGGGACTTGAAACCGGCAACGGTGCTCCACGACGACACTAATAGCACGGCTCGCTTGAGAATACGGCATTCGTTCCGTGTGGATCCGAACTCACCACATGGAATTTCATATTTTGGCCTTCGCAGACCCGGCAACATGGTTGGTCAGTTGATCAAACTTGTGTAAGTGGAGCCCTGGTTCTGCAATGGGAATGCAAAACTCAAATTGGGAACCAAAGTCTAATTGTTCATGCTGATCGACGTATCAAGTCATGCTGGGTATGATGGGTACTCGGGCATAGCAGAAGAGGTTACCGTAAGAGCTTTCCCCCGATGTAGGGCATTGGGCTTCTCCGGTCTTACTGGCGAAGCCAAATTGACATTGACAGGTTGAACGCTGGTGTCTGTTTTAGGCTTCCTGGCCCCTGGCGGTGCCTCCCTTCCTTGAATACACGCGTGCGGCCCGTTACTGATCGTTCTGCGGGTCATGACCTGCTCCAGGGATCCAATCGATCTTCAGCACTCTAGCAAAGAACGGGATACCTCTTGATCTTCAGCATTCTTGCGACAACGGATAGCTCTTGATCTTTGACGCTAGTTTAATTCTATCTTCCAGCCTTTATTTATGCCTTCGATGAGCCTTGCGTTGCATTACAACTAGAGAGCGAACACTTGTTTATTATACGAACACCAAGCGCACTCCATATGGCTGGTTTGGGGGCCTTCATTGTTTTCTTTTACACATATTGCCATCGTGGCCCTCACTCTGCTTGGCTTCCAAAAGTAGCCATCGAACACGGGTAAGAGCCATAACTGTTGAAATTTCGGCTACAGTAACCCGATGGGACAACCTATGGAGTGTTTTCGAAGATGTACACCAAGCGAATGCAAGTGCTTAAGGTCGTTCTCAAGGTTGTCGACAGGTTGAAGCAGGTCGAATCGGTTTAGGAAATAAAAGTCAAGGGCGACAGTAGAAATTCGTTATTCTAGCGAAACTCAAACCTACCGGTACACCCTTTCAGCTCATTTGAGAGAACCCGATTGGCATCTTACCGCTGCTTCGTTATCGGCAACCAAGTTCGCCGACCACGTTACACAAGAGGTGGACGGTGGGTGAGTGTTCAGCCATAGCGAGGACAGCTCTGAGTTGCATAATCGGGGACGGCCTGATAACGATAGGATAGGTGTATAATTGTTCCCAGAGCGAACACCGTTGAGCCCACGCCATTGCATGTATGTACTCCGTACTCTGTTCTGAAACTCGTTGCAAGTCGTGTCATCGAGAGGCTGAGCACGCCGGGACTCATTTTCCCTCCGCAAAGGCATTCGGATTTAGATTATACTGTATTCTATCATAGCTTTTGTGTTGATGGTGTTGGACATGTGATATTCTCGCTAATCGGTGAATCGTGGCTGACATCGCCAAACAGGAAATAGGAAATACCACGGAGTACTCCGTACTGTCACTCACTCACTCTTGGTCTGAGAAGCGCATGACGAGTTGACGACCCAGAGCATTGCCTCGGTAGAAGAGTAACCTTATAGGACGAGTAAAATCGAAGTCCCCAGAAACGCCACAATCTTAGGCATTCCCCACCATCGTTGAACCTCGATCACCAATTTGTTTCTACATTAATGCCGCCGCCTTCCTCATCGACGATGCCATGTAAAATCAATGCCTGGGCTGGTCATATATATGCCCATAACAGTCACATAGAACGCTCACTCAATAGCACTTCCTATACATATTTTAAACGCCATCACTCCTTTTCCCATACAAGGTAATTAATTACTGGAAGGGAGTGAAATGTTTTCGAGTGAAGATTGGAGAAGTGGAAGGATTCAGGGTCACTGCACTAGCGCTGATATAGGCTTAGCCGGAAGCGCTATCACTGAGGGGCACATCAACCTGAAAAACTTCCCTCACCTCCCACTTTTCTACAACAACAACAATCCATTCAGACAACCCAAATCCATCTTGATCTTTTCCCGATCAGACTCTCAAGCGCAACCTTTGCTACGCTCCCTCATCCGACATACTACTAACGACAGCAACACCGAAAAACCTTGAGATGTTCGTCCGCTGCTCTTCCAATGACTCTGAATCTGATCTGCCCACCATTCCTTGCTCCCGTCCGCGAGACATGTATCACATCGATGTTTCCGTGTTCTGTGTTCTGCTGCGTACCTGTTCTTACTCTCAAGCCGACGAGCGCGTGTTTGGTGTGAGAGATTTGAGATTGAGTGATATGATAGTCCGATAAAACTGAACCAACCGACAATCCACCATGTCCAAGCTATTTATTGGGTGAGTCGTTGACCTTCGTGTTCGCTTCTTCTCTCAGACGTTAACTAGAGAGCAGTGGCCTTGCATGGCACACCGACGATAGCGCTCTGCGTGCCAAGTTTGAAGAGTTTGGCCAAGTGGAAGAAGCAGTAAGTTTGTTCGAGTCGCCCGCGCTACAGCAATATCTCAATATTCATATCACAGATTGTTGTGAAAGATCGCGACACTGGTCGTAGCCGTGGTTTCGGTTTCGTCCGCTACGGTCAAGACTCCGACGCCGACGCCGCAATTTCCGCCATGAATAACGTCGAGTGAGTCCAACACTAAAACCCACTAACACGACAAATGCACAAAGGCTAATTGATAAGATTCGATGGTCGTACCATCCGTGTTGATAAGGCTTCTGAGCGTGGCGGCGGCGGCGGCGGCGGTGGAGGTAGCTACGGTGGAGGCCGCGGAGGCGGAGGATATGGTGGCGGTCGTGGTGGTGGAGGGTATGGTGGAGGCGGTGGTAGTTATGGTATGCATGGTTGTATCTCTGAGCTTACACGTGCTGATTTGTTTAGGCGGAGGCGGTGGTTACGATCAGGGTCGCTCCGGCGGCGGTGGAGGTAAGAATCCACTCCCTTTACGTGCTCTTGTCTTATCATAACATGTTTTGCAGGCTACAACGGCGGCGGCGGAGGTCAACACTACTCCGGAGGCGGTCAATCCTACGGCGGCGGAAGTGGTTATGACAGCCAGCAAGGCGGTGGCGGCGGCGGTGGCCGCTGGTAGACTGTCATATTACGACCATCCGACATAGCCTGCATCTGTACGCACCTACACCAAGGGACGGCATGACAGACAGTAAAAGCAGATACCTTTGATGGACAGCGGTGGATGAAAGACGATGTACGAAAATGGGTTGGCAACTGCAATTTCCTGATTTCACTTCGAGGATGTATTAACATCTCTTGGGTTTACACCATGGGCCTGCAGGCCCGACCATTTCTGATGTCAGACCCGGGAAGTCGCTGTCTACCTTGGCGATCTCATGCATAGACGCAGGCATGGAGGATATTTCTTTACTTGTCATACCCGCTCCATCCTTGCTCCTTTTCTCCTAAGCACACCAATATCCTCCATAAAAGCACCTACTGCACTGTCTCCTTGTTATGACCTTCCTGGCTCAAGCTTGCAGCTCTTCACCGACCAAGCAAGGACAAAGGATTCCACCCACGTCCGAAGATAGCGTTTGAGCCAGCCCCTTGAGATAGCGTCCGATCCACAAAGTTACTTCAGTCAGATATTCGAGAATTAGATCAAGAGCTCTTTATTGTGTTGGCTCTCTCGGTCTCTTCTTGTTCGTGACTGACCGCGCCATTTGTGACCCTCAGCATCTCACTTTCAACAGCGATTTCCGCTACCTCTGCGTCAGCGTCGCCAGTGCCCACAGAAGCCTTGCCCTTCGACTCCCTCGCTGCCAAAGCCCTGATCCTTCTAGTCAAATCCTTCACATGCTTGTCCCCACTTTCCTTCCCTAGCCCCTCTAAGGCCACTTCTAGCATGAACAAATACTCGCTGTTCTCCCCACTCGGCCCTCTACTCCTCCAGATATGCTTCGCCAACTGGTCTGGCTCCTGCACTCCCACGAATTGCGGGTTGTTCGGCAAACCAATGTAGACCAGACACTGTATCGCCGGTTGCGAAGGGTTGGCAGGGTGAAAGCTAGTATACTGGATGCTATAGCCATTGACCTCGCGGATGTCGAGATAGGCCCTCACGTCCGCAACATAGGCTGAAGGAATATGGTAGGCGGCACCCCAAACTCTAGAGGGCGAGATATGGTACTGTGAAAATGGCACGTCGTCAGGTCATACCGCCGTTACCCACTGAAGCAGACGCTCGAGAGAGAGCTCACACCTCATCACCCAAACTCTCCCAAAAGCCCCGTTCAATGAGCGTCACAACACGCCCCGGAGCTTCGGGCGTTCCACGGTGGTCCTCGCTGTCTCACCCAAACCCATCAGAAACAATTGCCCACGTTCTCCCAAAGCCATTCGACAAACCTCGCCTGCCAAAACCGCCGCACATAGCCTTCTATATAACCCGGCTCGCGGCGATCTGACCGTCTCAGAACATGAGTCAGCCGCCGCGGTTGCACAACAGCAGTCTATAGGAAGGGAAGGATACCGAAATGGGGCGGGGGCTTCCAGATGAGGCTTCTACAGAAAATGGGGGGTCTGATCAGAATTGGGGGCTATTGAGAGGGGGACACGGCGCACCCATAGCCGAAGAGCCAGAAACGCTCATTGGGAGGGTTTGAGGAGTTAGCCATGATGGTGGCCCTTGGTGGGTGGCTTCGGAGGGCAGGACAATGGGTGAGAATATTCGGCCGCTGGAGAGCCTGGGCCCTTCAAGACGTCAGTCTGCAGCTCGTAGGGCTCGGCATTCTCGCGCCTACAGTTGGGTCGCCGATGCGACGACTTTCACAGCTGGACACAAAAGGTACTCCACCAAAAGTCGCAGATAGTACGGGAGGCTCTGCTCATGCCTTGGCTTATATCTGTGTTTTTAAGGCTACTGGATATACACAAACCTCTTGCACTTCGTAGTATCTAGATATACTATCTTAGCCTGCGACTGCGAGCTCTCGCTTTTGGTTCATGTATCTCTGAATTTCGCTTTCTCTGTCTTCTACACCGTTATGCATTTCTCCCGATTGTTCATCTAATATTGTTCCGGAGAGGAAGAGCCGCAGAAAATTTCCAGCTAAATTTCCAATCTACTGCCGCTCAGTTCTGCAAAAAGCATAGTATGCAACGTGAGTCGGCGGTTCACGAGAGCGACGGCATTAAGAACAAATCGCAGCCTGCGACGGGGCGATGGATTGAAAAATTGATTGCCATGGACGAGATGCTGTCGGTTGGACGGGGTGAACACCCGTGGGCAGCTGCTCGTTGCGCAGGAAGCGTACAAGCATATGTCTATTGGGGAACGCTTGGTACTTATGAGCAGTATCAGCAGTATCAGCGCCTAGGCAAAGGGCGTTCCTGAGCACACTCCCTATCCGGGCAGCAAGGCGGCTCTGGAGGCGTTTGCTCGCTGTCTTGCGGTTGGTGGGCCTTCTTAACAGGGGCATCAGCGGATCTGGCATGTTCCTTTGTCAATGCTAACACCAATTATGCCCAGGCTTTGGTCAAGTACGCATGGCCGTGAACGCCATTGCTCCAGGAGGCACCAAAACAGACATGTATATCGAAGCATTGCGGAAGTACATTCTAGGCGAGGCATCCATGACCGACAAGGAAATCGATGGAGTAAGCTATAATTTGAGGTGTGGTCAACAACATGTCTGCTGACTTCGTTCTCGAGGCTGCGGCGAACATCGACCTTCTGGGCATTATGGTATGCCACATGATGTCGCCCGAGTCGTAGCCTTCTTATACAGTGAGGATCGAGGGTGAGTAAACGGACAACACTTTCACTTGGTGGTGGTGGTGCTTTCTGAACTGATCAGGGTGGGATACTTTCCTCGCTCTCTTACGATGAATGATACTGCCATCAATTACAACAATGTTGGCTTCATAAGTATACGGCGCTGCAAACTGCAGATTGCATATGAACGCTACGATCTAGCCGGAGAAGACAGATTCGATAAAGTTCATGATCGACGTTCCTATTTTCGTTGGCTGGATCTGTCCTCAGAGAGAAGATACCAAATTTGAGACGCTAACAAGCAGGAGAGCAGTGCCTCTCTGCATTGCCGCAGTAAGAATGAAAATTAATTCAATGCAATGGAGATACACTCCTGTAATGGACCTCGAGTTTTAGACGCTGAACAACCAAATCCACAAATGCCAACCCCAAACCTCACAGCCACCAACAAAAAACCATCAAGACGAACGAAAGAATGCTGTCGCTAGCAAATACGCCAAATACCTAATAGTGTTTTTGACTTACTCTTTGGAGCCGATCTCGCAATTGTTGGCTGACCCGCGGGCCTCCTCCAACATATCCTTCCAGTTCTTTGCGTCCGCTCTGTATTTATCGATCTCCTGATCTTTAGCAGCCAACGTGTTCTGCACTATAGCCGCTTTTCTCCCCAGTAGTTGAAGCTTGACCTATTCGGAGATATAAATATGGACTAATAGCCTCTCATCCTATTCCAAATCTTCTACATTGGCAACCCCCCAATGTTCGGAGAAATTCTCTTTCACCAGCCATCCTCTCCAATTTGGCTTGATGTTCTCATCTTTCTCACTGATAAGGGCTTCGTATAGGTATTGCAATGCTCCGGCAGAGGGAAACCACACGACAATCAAGCCAAGATACGTACAGACAGTCATGGCAAGCACCACAAGAACACATATTACGGCCTCAATGCTGATTCGTTCCCTTGGTGGATAGGCTCGACTGTGGTCCAGTAATAGTTATTCAACGAATACCAGGTTCACATGATGTCTCTTGCTGTAGCGACTGCAGCCATATGCGCTATAGATGACTTGAATGCAGAAGCGGCGCCCTCGTGCATAGTATGGAGATGTTCTGATGAGCGCGGTGCTGTATCTTTCCTGGCGGTAGGAAAAGAAATCTTTGTAACTGAGCCTCGCAGTCCAGACCAGAATGGCCAGTGATTAAAGCCCACTGGTCCAGTTTGGCGTTTGCGCTCCAATCCACATCAAGGCCGATCCTCCGCTCCCAAGGGTGGACAATTGGTTAGAGCACGGCCATACAAGATGTGTGAGGGCGCAGGCGGCAGTGAGAATGGTCAATCCCAGGTACGGATTTCGCTTGGGCGAAGAATATTTGTCGACAAGGCTGGTCGAGGAATATATGATTGCCTTAATGGTAAATGACGGACGAATTACTGAAATGTTCGAAGACTATAGAAGAATGGATACATTGAAAGGTGGAATGTTTCTCTTTTAAAATAAGGTGGGACAACTAAAGTGGAAGTCACGAATTGTAACCAGCTACTCTCACATCAATGTTCATTTATCTATCGACATGGAGAAATGTATGAGCCTATCAAATATGCTGATAGTTTAAAGCCGGCTGCGACAGAATGTTCAGAGTAGAAATTGCACATAGGCAAATGTTAACAAAAGGAAGCGCAGGCCTCTACAAGCATTTGAGAGCGAAGTCAAGAACAGACCTGAAATGGAAACATAGCTGCGACAGTAATGAACCCATAAGCTTTTTCTGATGCTAAAAGATGTCGAACCCGACAGTTTGTGATATAGATATGATGAAGCCTGAACGGCTTACCCTAACCAATTTACATTCGACGAAGGATCGATACAAGCGAACACTTAGTAAGCTTCTATACGGCACGTACAGCATGAAATCGAGGGAGGAAGATAAAAGAGTCTGAAAGAGGAGGAAGAATGAAGCGGATGACTAGACCATGAAGCAAACAAAAACGCCCGCCTTGACTCACTTCAGCCACTCACTTCAGCCGCTGGACAACGAAGCGTGGTGGGGGCGACCATCTCCTCTGTTGCTCTCAGAAAGCAACAATTCGTAAAGCCTCGTATGATTATTGATCATTATATAACCAGAGCAATTCTGTCCTCGAGGATTTGAAAAGTATGGCATATAACAGCGGCTACAACCCAGATGCACTTCCGGCGTAAGTACAAATCCCTCCATATCATCAGTCCCAACTCGATCGAGGAAGAGTACTGACGAGGTGTTCCAGGCATGCTGAGCCAGAACAGGTATATTTCCGGGTCTATAAGCACCCGAGCGACGTTCGATGCTAAAGATGTGTCCAGGCGGCACAGATCCTCTCCTCCCAGCAGCAGCGGCGAACATCTGCCCCTCGCCCACCTCCGGCTGTCAATACAACGCAACCCTACAGTGCTCAGACTGCCTACCAAACCAAGCCTCAATCAAGCCCACAAGCCTACAATTCTCCGCAGCCAAATTCGTACCAGAACCCCTCGTCTCAGAATCTATACCAGAACCCTCCACCTCGAAACACTTACCAGAACAAGCCGCAACCCCCCACCCCTCAGCAATTACACCCTCAATCCCTAAACCTCCCTCCCAGTAACGGCCCCTCTTCAAACTATAACTACGGCGTCGCGTCCCCACCACCCAATAGCTACGGCTCTCCTCCACCGCAAAACTACGGCTTCGGTCCTCCTCCCCAACGACATCATGGGCGCTCCCCTCCTCTCTCCCGTCCTCCCCCAACGCCCGCCCCAGGCCCTCAAAACGGCTCCGACGCTTCCTTGTTTCCACTCTTTAAAGCAGTGGATAAGACCGGGACAGGGCAGCTTGGGGAAAGAGAATTGGGGAATGCGCTGGTGAATGGGGATTATACCCATTTTGACCCGCATACGGTCAAGATGATGATCAGGATGTTTGATGTAGATAAGAGTGGGACGATTGGGTTTGATGAGTTTTGGTATTTGCCCCTTTTGTTAAGTCCAACAACCACAACATCCACTGACATTTCCCCCTCAAAGCGGTCTCTGGGGTTTCCTAGCCGCCTGGCGCCAACTCTTCGACCGCTTCGACGAAGACCACTCTGGCACCATCAGCATCGACGAATACACCAAAGCCCTCGTCGCCTTTGGCTACCGCCTCAGCGGCACGTTTGTGTCACTGCTGTACAGAACCTATGACAAGGGAGGCAGGAACGAAATGAGTTTCGATCTGTTCGTGCAAAGCTGTATTATACTGAAGCGGATGACGGATGTATTTAAGAGGTATGACGACGACCGGGATGGGTTTATTACGCTGAGTTTTGAGGAGTTCTTGACTGGTAAGTTTCCCCCTCTTTTTTTCCTCTTGGATTGGGAAGAGGGGTTTGGCTGAATTGGATAATAGAGATATTGCGGCAGCGATGAGGTTGTGTATGTAACTGCAGGATGTGGAGAATGTACAGAGGTTTGGATTCGGGTGGCCTTCTGCATTTAGCCAAGGCGCAGGTAAAAAGATGAAGTCGTAGGCAGTTGGATTTTCAAAGGAACTTTGACACCCTTACTACACGCTCCAAAGATTTCCCAACCGAGCTGCTGTGAACCACTTTTCTTGACGCAACATATCAAACACCGATCATTCTTCTCAAAGCACCTTTCTCACATCCCACAACCTTGCCACCTCGTTTTTTCCTTCCCAGCACAAGCAAAAGCTAGGTACTTACCTTATGGTTCCTAAGCGACCGTTCTACATTGCTCTCGAGTCTGATGCTAGAAGATCAATCTAAACAAAAGAGAGAAATGAGACCAGGAAGGATATGAGAATTGAACGGAAGCCTCGGGCGGGGTATTGCTATCGTTACTACAGTAGTACTGTAGCAATCAAAGCACTGATACCATCATCTTATCCTCTCTCTACCGATACCTTCCTTCCTTTCTCCAACCCCCCCCACCCTTTCTCCATCCTTCCCTCCCCCCCACCCATTCTCCACCCCCCCGATCCCGCACCCCGCAGCCATCAACCTACCCAGGGTTACTGAGTTCACTGGCATATATATATATATATATACATATATAGAGCTTTTACTTATCGAAAATGCTGGCTGGTTGCTGGAAAAATAGATTTTTGCAAAAGCATGGGTATCTACGGTACGTAGATACGGGGGTTGCGGGGGGAATGGATGGATTGGGGGGGGGGGGGGGGGGGAGATGCTTATTTTATACATGTGATAGATAGGGAAAAGGAAACACTTGGATTCCAGCAGGCCCAAAAAAAAAAGAAAAAAAAGCGACAGATCATTTCATCAAAGGCACTGATTTTCGCTGCCGCAAAATCCCCCTTTCCTGTACACCGCGGCCCAGTGGGAATAGAAGCCACTTGGTTGCTGGGGTGGGGGTGGGGGGGTTGAATGAATTAGAAGGGGACGTGCTTGGTTTTAGGGGGGGGGGTTCGAGATATATGGTTCCAGATGTTGGGATATCTTGCGAGGTCTGTGTTGTTCTTATGCGAATCTGTGAGGCTGGGGGGTTTTCGGTAGGAATCATGATGAGGTCAATCAATTGTTTGTGTGCCATCGTGTATGACCGACAAAGCCAGCCCATGTATAGAGCCAGCCTACTTTGTAGAACCAGCCACCTCCGTTGGAAATTTTCAACCCCCAGTTTTTCGCCCCGTCCCAAATGCTTCCATACCGACATTGTGCCGCTCCCATGTTACCTTGCTAGCTATGCCCGAGTAGAGTATCGATGAATTGAGAAGAGAAATGCAAACAGCAAATAGCCACTATCCACAGCCCTGTCCTTTTTATACTTCATCACCTGGTCCTATAACCTTTTCTCCACTGGGGCCTGGAATTGCGTTCCCATTCAACGCTTGCTGCCCACTCATCCGCTTACTCTCTCTCTTCAGCCTGTCCTCGCTTTTGCGCTCCATGCGCGCCTTCTCCTGCTCCGCCAACCCAGTCTTCTGCACCTCGTGGTTCTTGCTGAGCGTCTGCCGGCCGATTGCTAGACTGACCGCCAGACCTAGCGCCGCAATGCACACGTAAAAGATCCACATGGTCATCAAGCTGGAAGTGTATGCGGCGGTGGCCACAGCCTTTTGTTGTGGAGGAAGCTGCGCGACGACACCGGTGGCAGCGCCCGCGCTTCCGCCACCGAGTGCTTGTGAGATTTGTGGGCCGAGGGCGGCGCGTAGGGTGGCTTCGCGTTTGGCCATGCCATTTTGGAAGATGACGCCGCCAATGACAACGGAGATGGAGGTGGAGAGGTTGCGGATGAAGCCAAAGGTGGCGGTTGCGGTGGCAATATCTTTTGGTTCGACGAGGGTTTGAAGAGCAATGAGCGGGGCTTGGAAATTAGGGCCGACACCAATGCCGGCGATGAGTTGGAAGATGATGACGCGAGCCCAGGTTTCGTGGTTAGGGAGGTCGATGAAGAGGCCGAAGCCAAGGGTCATGAAGAACATGCCAAACCAGATGGGCGGGAGGTACTGTCCTGTCTTTTTGATGAAAATGCCGACGACCATGGAGGTTAAAGAGAGGGTGATGATGAAGGGGAAGAGGTAGACTCCTGACAAGATCGGGGTGGCGCTGAAGACGGCTTGGAAGTAGAGAGGGAGGAAGTAAGCCCCGGAGATGAAGACAGTTCCATGACAGGCACAGACCATGAGAGCAGCAATGTTGGAGCGGTATTTGAAAAGACGGAGGGGCATGATAGGGTATGCGGCGAGCTTCCATTCGTTAAGGAAGAAGAGGCCAATGGTGACAATGCCGAATATTAGGAGACAGATTACGGGGGCGGATTTCCAGGGGTAGTTGACACCGCCATATTCGAGGCCTAGGAGGAACATGACAGTCCCGCCGACTATGAGAACAGATCCAAGCCAGTCGATGGCTTTGAGGCCGGCTAATAGAGCTGTTTTGGGTGTTTCAATATCAAGGAAGAACAATATGATAACGAATGCAAGGGCGTCAAAGGGGACTATGAGTAACATATTAGCCAAAGAATGCTAAGTCAGGAAATAAAGAGGATGCATACGGTTGATGTAAAAGCACCATCGCCACGAGACCTTTTCTGTGAAAACACCGCCCAATACTGGGCCGAGAGCGCTCGCAATTCCCCAAACCCCCCCAATCACGCCAAAGTACTTGCCACGCTCTCTGTAAAACATATCAACAAACGTCCATTATGTTCTGAATAGGAGAAAAGGTCAAGAGATACGCACCTCATACTAAACAAATCACTGATGCAGATATTGGCCAATATGATCAAGCCACCACCGCCGATTCCTTGAATAACTCTCGCAGCAATCAACATCTTGATACTGATACTCAGAGCAGCTATCAAAGATCCAGCAAAAAAAACGATATTGGCCAATAATATGATGGGCTTTCGACCCCAGATATCGCTGAATTTCCCCCATGTTGGCGTTGATGCTGCTGCTGCCAGAAGGTAGGCTGATCCAATCCATGTATAGTCGGCTTGTGAGGCTGCGAAATGGGCGGTTATTGTAGGTAGGGCGGTAGTGACGATAGTCTGCCTTGATCAATAAGGAATTCATCGGTGCAAACATGACGGTGGACTTACAGTGTCAATGGCGGCAAGGAAGACAGCAATCTGCCGAGAATCTATGAGAATTCTGCTATCCGTCTCGGATGGTCAGGATGTAGATAACTCACGCAAAGTGATGCCATAATAAGCACGATCTTCAATTTACTTCGCGGTGGCGCCTGTGGTTCATCCTTCCTCGGCTCCGCAACGACATCGGAAGAATTTGACGGTGGGGTGGGTATGCCATTGGCCTGCTTCTCATTGTTGAGGTTTGCATTCTCTGAGTTGACATTTGCGACATGTGGGTTCCCATCTGCGCCAGGGCCAGCCTCCGCCACTGCTTCCATCTTTTGCGCCTGAGACGGTTCTTCTTCGAGGTTCGTAATAGCGTAAACTCCAGATGATTAACAGACACACGGCGAGCTGTATACAACAAAACACCTAGAGAATGAGAAGAAGTGGCTGCGACGAGGAAGAGGGAATAAATTCCCAGTAATGATTGATCGGTAAGCGTGTAAAGTGTATATTATTGGGGGTAAGGTAAGGTAGCCATTATATCTCGGGGTTTCGGGTTTAAGAAAAACCATCATCCGAGTAACCGTCATAGAGATCTAGTCCGGAAAGCTTAATTGCTTGTATTCCGTACCTTTTTTAGGGTTCAGGACCTCACATGATACGTTGGTCTGGCTTACGGAGGTGAGTCAATGTGGAATCCTAGGCCTCGTATACGAAATACTCCGAATGTCCGCACAAGGAGTTCGTACATTTTATATCTCACCGTCTTTGTCCCTGGCCTATCATGGGCAAAGGTGTTATCGGCTTTTAGACCTTCGGAATCAAGAATACAAGGTTGAAAAGCCCTGGTTCAGGTTGTAGAACTCAGTACGGAGCAAGTACTCATCCTCGAATCACTCGCGTGGGCATGGCTTCTCTCGTTCAAGTCTTCGTAGTTCCCTGTATATCTACGGCTATCTTCCAAACGAACATGTCAAAGCTCATGCAATAATACACCGCTTAGCGAGCGTGAGAGGGTATCAGCCTTGCAAACATAATCATCATCTGAAGCCAACCTTGCTGAAATGAAGTCCCCAAGCCGCCAGCCCCAGATATATCTACCCAAGAATCGAACAGCCCCAGATATATCTACCCGAGAATCGAACACCGTCACGTCTTCACCCGCTTTAAATTCCCCCCTGGCTCCTGCCCGTCACCTTCTGGGCTCTTTCTCTTCCGCTCCCCGTCTTCGTCTCTTAAGAAACTTGGTCCATTGCTCATTACCGGCGTCTGAAAATTCAGTGGGCTCGGAAGCAAATTGCTTTCGCCCCCTTGTCGACCAAAGCCCCATTCGGGGTAGAACGATGAAGGCGAAGGAAGCAGTCCATCCGCCACGAACCGCGACGGTAGCGCCGAAATAGGCGTTTCGATGTTGTTGTTACCGTAAACTTGACTGTTGGGGTTTCCGTTGTTCATTGGAGGATGAGGTCGAGCAAAAGGGTTGGGAGGCCCCTGCGCACCAGCACTCAAGATAGCACTAGCGCTTGGCGACGGGGGTGGCAAGACAACGCCCGAAGAGTGGCTTGCTTCGGTGCTCGCTTTAGCCGGCGTATCGCCTGCAGTACCACCCGATTCCCGTGGCGAAGACTCGGCTGTAGCACTGCCGCCATCAGATTGCTCGCTGGGGATTTGGACCTTTAATCTTGGTCTCTTCGCTCCGACTTGTGCGCTGTTGGTGCGTGAGGGAGGTGGAAACTCCCCAGGCATTGCAGATGGTTGGTTTCTTTGAGATATCGAGGGCACTCTCTGTGGTCTTGGCGGTGGTGGTGTAGGTGCAGATGCCTGCTTTCGCTCAATGGTGCCTACATCGACCGATTGAGATCGATGGTCTTTATCCTTTTCGCTCTTAATGTCGCTACCAATTTCGTTCTTGGTCGTCCCAATGCCCCAATGTTGGGCCAGCAACGACCGACTGTCGTCGATAGGAGTGAAGATGCTCCGAGATTTGGCTGGGGCAGGTTTCGGGATTCGGTTTGGTTGATTTTCTTCAGGACGCTGTTCGCGCTCTGGTTGCGGTGGAGATGCTGTTGGTTGCTGTGGCTGCGGACGCTCTTGTGGGGGGAAAGCCGGTGGCATTGACTGCCGCCTCTGCTCCTGCATGAAAGCCTGCTGCACTTGAGGATGCTGTGGAGGCGGTGGTGGCGGCTGCTGTTGATGCGGCTGAGTTTGAGGGTAATATTGAGGCTGCGGGCCTGGCTGTTGCCCATGATGGGGTGCAACCGGCATACCATGAGCCGCATGAGGATTATAGATTGGTGGGTTGGGCATGTAAGCATACCCATTAGGACCCTGAGGCGCCTGGCTTCCTTGTTGCAGGTGTGAGGGACCAAGGTTCGAGCTTGGACGTCGTACAGCATTTCTTGATGCTGGACGAGAGCCCATCTGCGGTTGTGGTGTGTGTTGTCGATGATGGAAAGGAACACCATTTGACAGTGGTGGGGATGCAGAAGGCGCTTGTCTTATATGCCCGAAATTGTGCTGTTCTTGTAAGTGTGGAGGAAGTGCGTGTTCTGGAAGACCGTGTTCTTGTGGAAGTTGATCTTCAAGTGGAGAGGTGCCCATATCATCGTCATCGTCGTCCTCCATATTCCCTCGCCCGTTGAAATCCGCAGGTCCTTTGTGCTCATGCGCTCCTCCATACTGCGAAAGGTTAGTCTCCAACCACATGTCGGAACAAACATTGAAGACGTACGTATTGAAACCGTCCGATTGTCTCGTTTATATCGCCAGAAGAAAACTCGTAAAGTTTTTTGTTGTGGCCAAAGATGATGACTGCCACGTCGACAGAGCAGAGGACAGAAAGCTCATGCGCCTTCTTGAAAAGACCGCCTTTACGCTTGAGGAATGTACTACCAGAAGTAATCAGTAACTGTCTAGTAGTCGTTCACCAAGTAGCTGCGATGCGCGTCATGACGTGATCCCCTGGTCGCCATCAACCACCAGCGATGACCACAAGGCCGGGGCACCAAGATTTCGCTGCAATAGCTCAATCCACTTACACCGAGCGGTTCCTGTCATCCTTGATCGCCTTGATCTCGATCTTGCGCCTGCCCATGTTTGCGACAAACTGAGGCTAAGTGGAAGTGGTGGATGCACTTCGCGGACTCGACTTGAGGGGTGGGAAAGACCCAAAGAGGCTGAAACGGTTTGACCCGCTCAGACAATCGGTATGAGTCCGACGCAGTGGGGTCGCGATTCTGCAGTTCAGATCGATCTTAATAATAATAACGACAGAGGACTGAAGCTCAACCATATATCTCGACCCCAGCATGTACAAAGAGACAGCGTGGGTCGGTTGGTGGGTTGACGTGCAGTGGGTTGTTCTAATTATAAAAGGAGTGCGCCGAGTAGGCTGGTCGGGGGGTGGGGAGAGGAATTTGACCTCCTTTGGATTGTTTGGACTAGTATTTAGTCGGAGAAACCAACCAGAGATATGTAAAAATAGCACTCGAAAGAGGGCGATTTAACTCTTTAGGATGCCTGATCTCGCGGTTTGATCCAATCACAGCACGCGAGTGGTTAGGAAAGATGGCTAATTAGCTTGTTTCAATCATGGTAATCCGTACTACTCGGAGTTACTTTATGTGTTCGGCTCACCCCTTGGGTAGAGTCTTATGGTTCAGTCACGATAAATATGATGTGTGCATACAGTAGTAGTACATAGAATACATCCGTACTGCACTGTTGATCATATTCAAAACAGTCAATGTTTCCCTCAATACTGCCAAAAGCCATGTCTAGATGTAGTCGCCTTGTCGCAACAACAAGCTAGTTCTACCGGAGATGGGACTGCTTTGATACATGTACTTCCACAGAGGGTCAGACACCATTCTCCGCCAGCCTTACGTGGGTTTGAATTTTGACAAGGCACAGCCGAGACTACTTCATAAAGTCCTCCCATATTTGACGTTTGAGGGAGCATTGGGGGGGTTGAAAACCCGGGCCTACAGATAAATACCAGTGACTGGGAGGTCACACACTTGGTTTTCGGGAGAATCGTCTCCTCCATGCGGTCACGCATAACATCCCACAGTGGTTCCCTACCATCGGGTAAGGTATACTGATCACAACTACATATCGACCTTACCTGATCTCCAATGTGGCGAAGATTAAGGGTCACAAATGCTGGGGCAAAATGCGGCTCTTTTTGAAACCAAACCCTAATCACTAGTGCCGTTGATTGTCTATTTTTGGCTCCCACGTTGACTCCACAGTCCGTCAGCAGCAAGGGACCCGAGCAGGGCGAGCAGTGAGGATGGGTCCTCCACAGCACTGCCGGGCTCAAACAACCTAAAGGCTGAAGTGGAGTTTGTTCGAAGATCCTGCCCGATTGGACTCTCTTCAGGCCGACTACTTCTCTCATTAATTGGCTCAACCTCCAGCAGGCTGTGATCTACATGTCTAAATCGCACCAGGAGCGTAAGGATCGAATTCTAACATTGGCATGCAGCCGAGAGGCAATGAGGTTGCTCGAAGTCCTAAATCCCGTAATTCAAAATCTTCTCATTATTGCCCCCTCAAATAACCATCAGCAACTATCTACAGCTACGTTCCGGTAGAAGGCTGAAAATACTATTCTTGCCCAGGGTTTGCTTCTCGTCGTCACCTAAAATGTACGCCTTGTCCTGTCCGTCAGTCTACCATTTACGTCTTCTGTGCATCATGGCCCCAATTTTTCAACGACTTATAGCTTTTGCTGTTCGTATCTTGTTCAGCCTTTTCTTCTTGGGCGAGATGACGCTTGCAATACTTCGTAACAGTCAGTACGAGAGTCTATGAGGACAAGGTAGACAGTGGAGAGGTACACAGTCTTACCGAAACAACCTTTCTCATGTGGCCAAGGTCTTCCTCGTCATACTTCTCCGGACCTTCGCTTAAATTCTTCTTCAAAATCTCGATGATTTTTCGTCCACAGCTCTGCATGCTTAGAGAGGACTTGTGAGGGGCTTACAGTAAGCTAAAAGCGATACTTTTCGTGGCCGATGGTTTCATCGGATCCATCCCCCTTCGACCAACCTGAACATGACACCGCAAGAGCTAGAAGTTTGGCTCAAGGAGGAGCAATCTCAAGGTGCACAAGCTCATTGAACTCTCTACACAGCTTTAGTAACATACATCTTTTACTTGATGGGATACTGAATCCTACTCGATGACGGTCTCGTTATCTTTCACCATGATGAAATATTAAGACTGCCGAAATTGTTGTGGAGAGTCAAGCTACTAAGCAAGGTAGTTGTTACACCTCACAATGCTGTGTCAATAGATTCCTGCTTGGATTGATTGCTCAAAATCCGTAGAGAGAAGATACGAGGCACTGACGTGAAGCACAGCGCTAAATAACTGCACTGTATGACATCACCACCTCATCTTAACGAAAGCCCATAACATGCCCATAAACCCGGTACCTTACTTTGGTGATTGAGGTCACATGTGGCGAAGAAGCCATCCGAGAATTGCAACATCACACAGCATTTGCCACGGCTGCAGGCCGTAATCGGTCCTCACGGTCCTTGTGCTCCTATCCGTGGTTTGGTGGTGTGGTGTTGGTCCTGTCCTTGCCTCACCCCTGAAAGTAGCCCTCAAAAGGCTGCCATTGAAGAACTGCCAATGTTGCAATTGTTTTCCGTAGAGGGCCATACAGTCGTAAATGCCGTGATCCTCTGGATACCTTTTTCTTTGCCGCATCGCATCCACTCTGACTCGCATTTGAAATTGGAGTGACACCAAAGACGTTGCAAAAGACCCTGACATGTCAGGTAGCCCTAGCTCGGTTCGTCGCAGGCTTGGCGTGGGAGTACCTTGTGTGCTTGTCTCCGTACTCCCATTCATACTGGCATACCTTACTGCCACTCGAACGGTTCGTCACTTTTATACTTTCGACCTTACATGCAGTTATTCGTCCATGGCGGATGGAAACTGGGGCGAGGGCATGAACTGGGAAATTAGGCAGGCGCCTTTTGGTACGAATAGGTAAAGATTTAGATGATGGCTAATCATGGCTTCCGGGGAACATGGTCGGGCCAGGGGATAACGGAGAATTTGATAGGCCGATCGTTCTAGCGGGGCGTCGCGCGCACCAATTAATCCAATTGTCATTTAGACTTCAGTACGTGTCGAGCGTGTCGTTGACGGGTACGGTAAATTGTGTATTCAGGAGTCACATATGTACGAGTAAAGTATTAAATATGAACATCGTGTGTCTCGCGTTGATGGTGACTTCGATCCAGACGCGAACTCAACACCCAGTAATCACTGTGACTCTCGGAAATCCTACTCTCAGATCTACTGCGAGAAACCCTTCCACGAGTGATATAAGTAAAGGTATCCAAGATTAGAAGATCGACGACCGATCTTCGACGCTTCGCTGGCCGACCCCCTAGAAATATTTACGCGAGGCCAATAATATAATCATCTACGCCCGACCTCAATTGCGGTACTAGACGTTCAGCATATCATCTGTGCCAGCGTCTGTTCGACTTCAACCTTGTTGTTCCTCACACCCTGCCCACCAACGGGCGCTGAAGCAGCTTGCAACGCTTGAGCTGTGAAGCCCAAATGCCATAGACATCACCAAGTTCACCCACTGTATGATAACATTGGGCCTTCACCATGCCTTTCTTCTCGAAAGTCTTCAGGAGCAATAAGGATGGGTCAGGCGCGACCTCCAAATCGAAAAAGCATGCGCTACAGAATGGCGCTGTTCAGCTTCCCCCTCCAAAGCCACGCTGGGATGATGCTTGGCTACGCAAAGATGTGGAACCAGAGGAGGTTCAAGAACTTCTCAGAGGATGTACACAAGAGCTAAAGTCCAAAGGTACGCAGGAGGAACCTGGTGCAAGCATTTGTTGGATAAGCAAAGCTGGGCTAACTTGAGTTGCCGCCTCAGCGCTTGATATTCCCTTCCTACTTCTGCCTTTCAGACCAGCTTCAGATCCTAGCGCAGCGCGCTCGTTCATTCGCAGTTACTTTGATGCTGATAAAGATCTACATTTTCGGGGAGAGGGCTTGGAACAAGAGCTGCGATTGACAGAGCCAATGGTAAGCATCGAGTATCAATGCGTACCACAACTCTGGCTAAGGTTTCTAGGTCCTGTGCAGCATTATGAAGTGGTGTTGGAGTAGATTAGCAGGTGGCGTCGTGACTTGGGAGGCATACGAGCTTTTTCGCATAGGAGAGCAAGGTGGGACAGAATCAAAATGTCATGGAGGGTTCAGCTGACCTCTCTCACCAGACTCGGACATGGCCCGCGACGCTTTTGCTACCTTCATACCAATCAGCGTTGAGTCGGATGCACGCACAAAGATCATCTTTGATTTCTTTGACCTCATGGCTGCAATAGCTGCGCATGGCAAGAACAATGGAATGGCCGGTCGACAGCTTTCTAGATTGGCGGGATGGTGGGCATTTGAGCAGGTCGATACTGGCAATGGTTTCGACGGAGGTTACAAGTCATGGGCAAGGTTAGTATGAAACATCACCTCATGAAAGGCTCAACTCACAACCGTGCAGAGCAGCCGATGCTACAAGTCACTTGTTCTTCGCATACCTTCGTTCGCTATCCCCGGATTCTGTTCAAGGGACAAACGGCATATCGGCTTTACCGCTTTCTTTGCAGAACCTCGTTCAAGCGACCGAGTATCCACCCGAGCAGCCAAATCTGACCGCAATATCGAAGGTGGTAATGATTGTCGATTCCGTTTCGCCCACACCCTTTGCTCTGCTACGTCGTGCCAAGCATTTCGAGTATCGGGAAGATGATCAAGCGCTCCACGAATTTTCTAACTATGAAGACCCTGTGCAGGCATTGACCGACGAATGCCGCCGAGTTCTTAAGAGCATATCTTCGACAAATCAATCAGCGGTATCTAATTCCAAGGCATCTACTAGTCTCCGTGATGCATCTTGGTCCCGATTTGAAGATATTGGTTTCGGAGGGTTGGGCGATGACTCCGATAACGAAGATACGTCCGCTCTTGGTAAAAAGCGCAATGGCCCGCACGGTTTGAGATCGGCACCCCAGTCCAAGACCCGCGACTTTGGCAGACCTACAACTCCATCCTGGGCCGATTTCCTCTCAGCTGGCTTCGTTGATGAGCCAGGAAAAGCTCATCCAGCTCTATTGAGTTTGCCGCATGACAAGATGCTACCGCCTATTGACACCCGGAGAGGACAAAGCTCGCAATCGCATCGACGTCCACAACACGATGTTGAGGATCTGGAACCAGGCGAGCTTGCTAGTATCAACCTCGTCCACTTTGACGACACATTTTGGTGGGTCTGGATCAGTAGTCTGGCAGGAGAGGAACCGACAGAACGAAAGGGTGTTTTTGGGCGGTGCGCTCTGATTGAGACCAACATCCGAGGTGGGAAATGGCTTGTGTTAGAGGAGATGGTCAAAGGCGCTGCACCAGAGCCGGAAATGGGTGCTTACATTGCGGAGAAGAAGAGTCGATTCGGGTTCACCAAGAAGGGCCGACTTACTAGGACAAAACCCACGTCGAAGAAGGCTTCCCCTACGCCGAAGCCAGAGCTTTATCCCCGGAGTAACCAACAGTCCCCAACAAGCAAAACTAGCATTGGTAACGATCAGCACGCGCGGATCCAGGCAGCGGCGGCAGTGTTACAGCAGAAGCACCGAGACCAAAATAGTATCGATCGGAAAAGAGGCAGAAATGGAGATGCAGCTTCGACAAAGACGAACAGTGTCTTCACTCTGCAACCGGTCATTATGAGCGAAGCAGCCCCAGCTATGAAATGGGCGAATAGCTACGATAAGAACGCTGTTCGAGCTGCTTACTTGGGAACTGATTTCACGGGGAGAGGCCAACCTACCAATTTCGGCTCGAATGGGTTGAGCAATATTTCAAGTACGAATGGTTCTATTACGCCTGTAGCTCGGAAAGAGCATCTACAAAAAACGGAGTCTTACGGTTTCCCCAGACAAGATTCTGCGGACAAGGAAAATCTTCCCCCGGTACCTGACAAACCGGAGCCTCCTTTACCGCCAGAGCCGGAAACCCAACCAAGACACGAACAGCAGCCACCATTACCGCCCCCTGCTCCTTTGCCAGCGGTACCTTTCAAAGATCTGCACCCTGCTAATCGGGCCGTCGTCGAAGCAGCTCAAGTCCCTCTACCGGCGGCAACGCCTTGGGAAAAGCCTCGCCCTGTCGAAGTGCCCCTACCAGCAGTTACGCCGTTGGAGCAAACTCATCCGTATGAAGAGCCAACTACAACGCCTTCACAGCTTCCGCTGAGGACAGACAGCAAGCCGTTGCCTCCTGTTGAGCCTGCGCAGATGATGTCCGAGCCAATGCCAGCGCTGTCTCGAGAGCCCACAGAGCAATCGAACGGCGTTTCCTCAACGCCATCGTCACCCGAAGTAAAAAAGTCAGCCAAGAAACTCAAGAAGAGCCAAACCGGCGGTTTGAAGGGTTTCTTCGGAAGGAACAAGTCTACTCCAGTCGCGCCTGCTCTACCGCGGCCGGCAGATAGCACTGCGGTTGCAGCAGCCCGTGCCGCTTACGAAGGGCCACAGGTGAAACCGAATTACGTTGCTCCGCAGCCTCCTAAGCTAGCCCGTCGTCTTTCTGGTATGGGACGGAAGAAAGTACCACCTCCCATTCCCGTCGACACATGCGCTCCTGCTCAAGGTTTCAATGGCCCTGTAGGAAGATCCAACGAACCGTCTCCCCTTGAGCCTGCTCGCCAGTTCTACGCTAACTATGGCTCTAAAGCCAGCCTCGACCACATTGACTCAAACGAACAGCGCCAAGCCCACCGTGAATTTCAGAGCTTTGATCAAGGTCCGACGATGGACCACCCCGCCTATGTTCCTGAAGCTGAGTATGAAGGGCACTCAGGCTCCGCTACTCCACGGCAGTATGAGCCCGAACCGATACAAAGACAATACGAACAGGAGCCGACTCAAAGGCAACTCGAACGGGAGCCGATTGAGCCACCATATGAAAGCCAGCCGGTCCAGCGACAGTATCAACACGACGATATATCTGAGGTGTCAGAGGAGGACCGACCCACGACACCACCACAAGATCGCTGGGCACAGATTAGGAAGAATGCCGCTGAGCGCGCTGCGAAGCAGGGTCAGAATGGGGAAAAGACTGATGAAACAGAGGAGGATACGAGTGGCGAAGAGAGTAAGTCGTTGTATCCTCATGCCCAGTCGAGACTAAACTTTTTTCAGCAATCGAATCGCGAGTCGCTCGCATCAAAGCCAGAGTCGCAGAATTAACGGGCAACATGGACGGCGCTCGCACATGATCGAAGTGCTATCCAAGACCTACTAATTTCCTATGTTTGCATTTCTGGTTTCCGATTCTTCTAGATACCCCCTGTTCCAGGCAAACGTGCAGATTGGTACCATTTCGCGCGCGCTGTATTTTGCGAGCTGTACACATGTTTTCAGGTTCCCTTGACGAGCTGGCCGACCACGCAGGGGGTTGCAGATAGGTGTGATGAACTGTAAGGAGGGATGTAATTATGGTATTTGCGCTGTTGCTAGCGAGAAGAAGTTTTGGTGGTCTGTTTTATAGAGGATACGTAGTGGCCGAACATAGCACAAGTACGCTTTCCTGAGATGTTACTTGAGATGCCTAATCTAATGATAGTAATAGTTTCATGAACCCACCTTTCCACCATAGCATGCGTGTCAGGGGTGTTTGCAGTTGGGCCGAGAGCGGCGTCGGAATATGTTTGGCCCGCTCTCAACAGACAAAAATTGAACATACAGCCATTCCACCCATTTGACACAGTTGCACCCTAGAATGTTGGTCGTACATACAAAAGTACATTGACTTCATATCAGCAGGCTGATAGATTGCAAGACTTTCCTTAGTTCCTTAATTGACATGGAACAACCAAGCCCTCTGATCTACTTCGTTAAGATCTCGAGTCTTCTACTTTCAAATATGCTGATCTGCTACAGGCTGATATGATGCCAAGAACATCATCTGGATGCATGCCACGGTAAGGCCGAACAACTCCTTTACATGCTTTCTTCACGTCTTCCATGATGACACCAAGATACCCATGAGAGCTTCAGGAAGAGCCGGAAAAGGCATGGCAGTATCGTCAAATGCTGCCGTCGATGCTTAGGAACGGGTCTCTGAGTATATGTGCTGTTGAGAGAATACGTTGTTATAACGAGATTGGAGGAGAGTTTTGCTGACTGCTTCTACCATACTTAGGCATTCTTCATACATGGTCGTTCATGAAAACGCAACAAATCCCCAAGGTTCGGAATCTGTGCCGCTAGTACCTTGTGCTCCAGTTACCGTTATTACAGGGAGTTTCAGCAAATAAGCAGGATTGGAATACTGAGTGGGGCAACACATGCGGTGGAGATGTGGATAAGCTCAGCGGTCAAACCTGAGACCTAGGAGTGACAAACCATCCTCTCTGCCTTTTTACTTGCACTTTCTCTGGTTCGCTGAGTTGAGCATGGGCGCGAGAAGGCTTCGCGGTAAAATTTCTCTACCTAAAGCGATGGTTGGTCCCCTTACTAGCAGAGACCAAGTGAACATAGACCATGCTCTACCTAGCTTCTTTGGTGATACAATACTCGTCTTCTCTGACGGGTTGCTTGATCTATGGCCAAGCTAGAGGCGGATGCTTTTGATGTTATCTATAGCCTTAGGGTACTACTGGCTGATACCCAATAACGTTCTCTTATAATCGTCAACATCACTTTCTTTCACCCTTCTGTTACTGCTAAATGTGGCATCACTCTGTTCTGCAGAGGTCTCCTCTATTTGTCGCATCAGTTTTTCGTACCAACATGGCAATCCTCAAGTGCGTGCCAGAAATCCGCACGTCCCGGCCATTCGTATCGGGTCCTTGAGTGTCTATACTTCTGGCTGGCAATTGAATAGCTGAGGTCTAATGAATCTTAGTTTCCATTGAATATATGACTACCTGGGCTATTACAAAAATCACCAATTGGGCGTTTTGTAAAATTGCGGCAGCACTGCGGGCAAGCCTCAAGACTGCGTGGAAAGGGGGCTCAGTGGTGATAGTATCTTGTACCTGCCGTTTGTGGCAATGGGTTTCTCTCATGTTCGCAACTTCCTTTACACTCAATTGCGACCTACAACGTCTTGAAAAGTTTCCTACAACTTGCTTCCACTGTCTCACCCTCGTTTACTTTAACAGATTTGTGATCGCCTTTGCATTCTGATCCCCTTAGATCTGGCAGAACAAAGTTTACGAATTTAATCTATGTCCTCCGAGGCACGCCAGTCACCAAGAGCCGCGATTCGAGACTGGCTGTCCCATAATGACGGAGAATCGAAATGTCCCAGACCAAGACTCGACTTTGCGGACGATCTCGGAAAGGAACGAAGGCCACGACAAAGGCATCGACCAAGACCACATCTCGATGCTGGGGACGTTTTATTACAACCAGGTGCGCGTAGATCAAGGAATCGTCAAGATAACCAAGGCGACAGACGCCAGAAACGGCCTGGTAAGCTTTTGTGGCTAGTCCTAGGAAATGCACCTATAACCGGATTGGCTAACGAAGTCGCCAAGAACAACTAGACAAGATTACGACTGGCAGACTCGACGGCGGCGGCGTGAGCCTGGCCGAGCGACTGAACTTGCATGCACCTTTCCGCTCTTTCGGAAATGCGAATGATTTTGAGGACATCAACGACAGCCGGTCAGGCCACGCACGAAAGCGACGCCGCAGCCCTTCATCCACCAGCTCTGATCTCGAGCCTGCCGCGCTTCCCGTCGAGCCACTCAATGACAAAGTGGATCGCAAGGCCTCTAGCGAGCACAAACGCAGTGGCATACATGATGATACCACCTCACTGTCAGCTTCCGAGCCTTTACATTCGTCAAGCGATACGTTTCTCTCGCCAGAGAAACCGAATAAGACATATGAAAGACGATCGAGGCATAAGACTAAGGAGGATCGTTATGAACTCAAGCACAGTAAAGCGGCGGTAAAGCAGAAGAGGGATACGAAAGATAGAAAGAAGGGAGATGCCAAGAGAGTCAAGAAATCGAAGCATCGTAAGAAGTCTGGAGCTGCCTTGGTGCACGACTTCGCGGCGCACAACGTGGCCCAAGACCGGCTCACGGTAAGCTTCAATACGGTGGCGGACTCCGCCATGCTCACAAATTTATGCTGATTGTCTGCGATAGCTGAAGCCGCAAGTATCATTAGGTATCTTTAAAAGGGGTCGGGCGTCTTCACCAGTCAGGAGGAGAGGACGTAAGTAATTTTCATTTTACCCTAACTGTGCTTTATACGTGCTCATCTGCACCATGCACAGTACCCGATCTTACTTTTTCTGAGATGACTTTCCTTAACCCTCGACAAGATAAACCACAAGATATAGTCAACTCGACCGATCAGAAGAAGAGACGGAGGAAGGATCAGACTATAGAAACCGAAGCTGAGATCTCAAGGTATTTTGCCTCAGCTAAGGCTCGGGATGTTGACGCTACGACCGCCCGAAAGGAACGAGCCAGAAGCTTAGAGGCCTCTCGTCCACACGAAAAGTATCGCAAGCGAAGCGAGGCAGAAAAGTTTGCCCATCTAGATCGATCATCTTTACCACCAGTAGAGCTACCGGAGAGACCATTCCTAGGTTTTGGGAGCGTCGGAGGGAGTCTTGTATCGCCAGTGCGAAGGAGCGAGTTTCCAGTCTCGTCACCTCGCCAGTCTTATCCAATCCAGCGTGATCTTTCCCCTACCCGATCAACAAGCTATTTTAGTTGGGCTGAGACAAGATCACCTTCCCACCGTTTGAGCCGACACAGGGAAAACGAGAGTGTTCCGCCAGTGCTACCTAAAGGAACCCCAACTGTAAGAGACATGGTTGCCAATAGTAATATCGGCCAAGGAATCGCCTCCGGTACTCCGCTATCCTGTGAGGACAACATTATGGACAAGAGAGACACTCGTAAACGTAAGACCAGTTACGGGCGCAGAGAGGATATCACGACAATACCAGATAATAGAGTCAGCAATGGTCCTCAGGAGCAAATTTTAGACCCGCCGCGAAGCATCAGCGGTTTGGAGCAACGACAGGCTAAGAATGTTGGGCCCGAGTTGGTTGAAAAGAGCAAAACTCCACAGTACCAACAAACTCCTGCGGCGCACGGATCAAACGACCACAACGCGCATACAAATCCACCACTTCCGGAATTGAATGACCTCAAATCGAAAATGCCAGAAGATCTTATTAATGCAACGCTAAAGCTTCTTCTGGAGAAGTATGGCGCCAGTACCGCCAGTCCTTGCGCTGCAGTTGGTATTGCTAATGAAACGCCGAAATCGCCAGACGCTGCTACTAACGATAATGACCCTCGTGTTTCAACCTGCCACGTCCCAACTCTTGCCAAGGGCGGAGACGGCGAAGCAACAGAAAAGGATTCAAGCCAAGGCGGGGTTCACGGGATGATCGCTCCTCCTCGCCCTTTTTCGAGACGTACTGTCCCCAGTAAGACTCAGTCAATTGACAAGCCATCCCGACACGACTACCCTTTCGAGGATGCTACCATGGTATCTCGGGACACGGAAGGCGCTCCCAAAGGCTCACAAGCAACTCAAGGCCCCCAGGGCAGCCTTAATCCATCCCAGCATCGTCGCACTGATACGAAAAGCGCATGGAATGGGTATGATGCTATCTACGAGCGACAATCCATATCTGAAGAATTACAGTATAACCCTCACGGCAATCAAATACGGGATGATCCTGCATTCAACGGGGACATGATGAACCATTCGACAACGACCTCAGACTACGAGCTCAAGGACAGATATGGTTCGGGTTTTGATGATATCTACGATGACTGTAGTCCCGACAACCGTCATCGTAGCAATTCATACGATATTCAACTTGAGGCAGAGTCTTACCAAGGTCAAGTACACAGCGAAGGAACGCGAAGTCAGCAATTGGATGAACCGTATTGTTACGCCCGCCCTCTCGAAGCACTGGAAGAGAGATTTCTGGACTGCGGAAACGGATACCTGCCCAAGGAAGAACCTCCTTTCGGGTATAATTCACCAGAGCTAGGTCAAACTGCTCTTTCAAAGGATTTGTTCGTAAAACCTCAATACGCAACGCAGGATAGCAGTCGTAGTTATCTGCCGATTCGGGGAATGCTTCGAGACGAACCGCCGCGAGCTTTGTACTCCCGTCCGCATAATCAAGGTAGCAGTCATGGTTCTATCCAGCACAACCTTATGTCGTTCCCAGATCAGATTGACAACGAGTCTTTGTCAGGCTTTTGGAAGCCTCACAGGTTGTATTAAAAGGTATAGGGTGTACCGTTCTCAGTGATAATAGCGTTCAAGACTAACCGTGTCATGATGGTTTCAGAAGTACTCCTCGAAGACCAATTTTTTTGGTTTCTGTCCGCCCGTTTCATGCCATCAGGGTCAGCTAAGAGTATCTCATTCATTATCTTCCTTTGTTGTTACCAGCCATACGGTATACTATTGTCGAACTGTAGATACTTGAGGGAAGCAAGCAGAATATATCAAGGGAAACGGCGTAGTGAGTCTGAAAATATCTTCAATGACGATGAATATACGCTCTGCTGCCGAAACCGGCCATGAGTACAATGCCCTGTCGAATCTAGTCGAACGAACGTGTTTGTTTAGGGCTAGAAGCCGCTTCCGGCACTAGGGCCATCAGCCCTACCCGAAGCATCTGACAGGGATTCTGTAGCTCGATAAACCTTCAATTCGCGACCACGTAACCCTACCGCAAAGTTCTACTCTCAATTCTCCCTCTCCACCCTCTCCATATTCTCCTCCGCATCATGGAGTCACAACAAACCCGCCGGTCTCAGCTTGGCGATCTCTCGTGGCGCCTAAGCTCCCACCCGATAACCCTCCTCTTCTTCCTCGGTTTCCGCATCTGTGAGCTCCCGAAACCCTTTTCCGCGCTTTGCTAAGCCCAGTCCTTTATGTCCGTCATTATGTTCGAAGCAGATAGGCTTACGGACAGCTAGCATCTCTACTCGTATATCTTTTCGGCCTCTGGATTTTTACCAAAAGCTTGTCAGTCTCCCCTCCCTTCTCTTCTCCGCAATCCATCAGAGAAACCGCCTCGCAAAACCTTTACCAACCAACCTAACCCAACCCCCCGTCACAGCGTCTTCGTCTTTATAATAACTATGCTCCTCCTCGCCGCCGACTTCTACTACCTCAAAAACATCGCCGGCCGCCGCCTCGTCGGCCTGCGCTGGTGGAACGAAGTCGATACCACCTCGGGAGACTCGCACTGGGTGTTTGAGTCTCAGGACCGCGGGGCCGGCGCTGGTGGGGTGAGCAATGGGGAGGGCCAGAACGCGACGGATCGGCGGTTCTTCTGGCTGGCGCTGTATGCGCAGCCGGCGCTGTGGGTGGGGTTGGCGGTGTTTGCGGTGGTGAGGTTTGAGTTTCTTTGGTTGGGGTTGGTTGGTATGTACGGCTTTCTCTTGCTTCCTTTTTCTTCCCCTGGGGTTTGATGGGGAGGGGCTGCCTTGAGTGGTGTTGTTGCGATGAGCATGGCGGGTTTCTTTTTGTGATTCTTTTAAGATGACAAGCTCGCTAACACCCCCCCTCTGAACCTACAGCAATCGCGCTTACTTTAACAATCACAAACACCCTCGCCTTCTCCCGCTGCGATAAGTTCAGCCAGGCCTCAAGCCTCGCGTCTAGCGCCATGTACTCGGGCGGCATGGCGAGGAGTCTAGCAGGGGGGATGTTCAGTCGGGTGTTTGGCGGTAGGGGCTGAGTGTTTTTCTCCCCCAACGGGTGAGGGAGATCTTTTTCTAGGGGTTTGAGGAAGGGTTTGTTTTATACAGGATGGGGGTCCGGGAATTGGAGGGATTCGGGGGGTTTTTAGCGTTTCAGAGAGTGGAAGGGGGGGATGATATACCCGTGTGCCGGTTACTTTATAAGATGAATTGCTTCTGGTGCATGTATGTGAGAGTTTCGTCCCTTTGACGTGCGGAGCTACATATCTCTGCCATCTATCGTCGTCTGGCGTGAATGGGTAAGGTCGGTCCTGAGGGTAAGGAAGGGCATATGTATGTATTCATTCCATCAAACTAGGGTAAGTACATTTGCAAGAAAAATTTGGTCGAACATTTATTCAGCCCCCCTTGAACCTGATCCATCATCTCAATCTCACCATCCCAGCTTTCACTGCTCCGATCATTCACCATCCTTACTCAGTTAGTGCACGAGACAAAGAAAAAAAAGTTCTTTTAAAATATAAACTCGACCATTCTTTGAAACGGCATTCCTGCTCGCTCTGGCATATGTACATATCTACCAACGTTTTTTTTCTTTCAAAACGCCGCCTGAGAGACATCAAGATTTTCACGGATGTTGGAATTTTTGAAAAGGGTACAGGGCTTGGTGAGTGCGTTTAAGAGTTCATTAGGAATGTCGCCTAGGGGGGAGGATGGCGAGTAGAGCTTGAGAGATGATTACACAGGTTTTGATCTGCCCGTTTGTTTGAGAATGTCTGCCATTGAGTCTGCCATCTGTTGATTCTGCCTTTCGTTGAGTCAAATTTCGACCGAGTCCGCAATCCACCAAGTCTGCGATTCTTCTGTCGAGTTCCACGTCCTTTAGGCGCGCCATCATCGAAGTTACACCAGATTCCTCCTAGTCATCAACATGAACCATCATCTCAACCTCCCAACCATCCTCAAGCCCCTCACTCCCCTTGTCCCACGCTTTATACAAACCCCGATAAAAGAGACTCCAGTCCTCAGGTCTCTCTTTCCGGATCCGGATTTGTTTCCCATCCCATGTATACCTGGCTGAGATCTTGGAAACCCTTTTAGCTGCTTCCGGGCGGATGTTGCATTCGGAAACGAGGGTTTCGAAGAGTTGGAGAAAGGTGTTGCAGGAGGTAAAGGGGACAAAAACGGGAGCGATAGTGGGCTGGTTGCTGGCGGTCACGATAAGAGTTGTTCTGGCCAAGGGGTCAGAAGAAAGTTGTTCGGTGTTGGCGCAAGCGTCATCGTGCTCTTTCTTGACGACGGCTGCAATATCGATCTTCTTGTCCTCTACTATCATACAATCTTCGTCACCCTGGTCATTACTGAGGGCCTTTAAAGTTTTGTTCGGATGATCTCCATGGGATTTGGCGATCGATAAGGAACCATTAGGCTCTGTTTTCGTCAGGAGATGTGTTCGATTCTCGAAGACCCGAGGATGCTCCTCGCTGATCTTCGCTCGATCGCCGAGGTCCACAGATGAACACCTATCTGGTAGTAGTGACGCCGGACTTGGTTGCTTTGGGCTTGCGTGGTCGATGCTAGAGTTGATGCTAGAGCGGCGACTCAATGGCGACACTACGTCCATAGACCGTTCACCGGGGTTTGACATATGGGATTCTTTGTGATTAAGTTTCTGGTAGTCGCCAAATTGTGGAGACAGGCTGCTATCGTGAGCACCATGTGTTTGGTTACACAAAGCCTTTGCCATTGGTCTATCCGGTTTTTGGATATCTTTTCGTGAGAGCCCGCTTCTCTCATGATCCTCATTCTCTAAGTCACTCAAACTAGAGCAGAATGTCTGCCGTTTCTTAGATTTCCGCATTGGAGACAGGTCTATGACGGTCTCTCTCATAGCCGCAGACTTGACATTCTTACGGGAATTACCTTTTTCTCTCTTCAAGGACCATAAACAGTCAGTTAAGCTCTCAACGGGACGCTTCCCTTTATCTCTTATTATTATTATATGCATGGCGGGCTCTGTAATCAAACATATATTCGAGTACTTTGATGAGCCTGTTTAAGTTTGGTATAATGAGTCGGTGTAATAGTAGTTCGGGACTAGTACTTGGAGTCTTTGCGCTCAGTATCTCTTGGGTACAAAAACCCTTTGGATAGGTCCTTTTCGACAAGGTGAACACGCTTCGAGGAGCCCCAGTAGGTATTTCCATGCTCTGAAAGGAACCGCTTGATCATCATCTCATACGCCTGTTTATTGCCTGTTTTGCGTATATGCTCAAAACCGGAGGACTTAACATAGTTCCTCAACTTCTTTTTGAACGTAGTTCGCATATAGTGGGCATCCTCTCCTGTTCCGAACCCTAACCGATCAAGATAATGGTCGTAATTGTACACTCGGTTCCCGGCTTGAGGCGCGTAGTCTAAAAATTCCATGGCTGTAGCCAAGTTGATCTTCGAATTAGTATCTATTTAGACTTGGCATAGTCATGTGAGATCAAGAGTGAGCTTACCAGAAGACGTATCCGCAATTGAAATCTCGACTTCGCGAGGTACATGATCCATCTTAGTACGATTCTTTGGGTACTTTTGGGCGAATCACGTTTGGTGGTGACGGTTGAGACGAGTGCGATGAAATCAGTCTCTTCAGAAACCAAGTAAAGAGTCAAGGACTTTGTGAGATATACTATGAGGACGATCGTAGTGCGGTTGGGTTTCTCAGCGGTTTGAAATTGTTATGCCTTTCTGGAAGGATGTGATCAACTTTGCACTATCTTAGAACGTGCACAAGTTGATAGCCAGATTCTGTTATCTAGCTCCAAGGGCCTCTAGAGCGCCTCTTAGCTCTTTTACTGCTGTGTTCACATCCTCAAAATTTAATGCCGATATCGCCCATTTTGCATGCTTCTGAGCATTCAAGACGGCCTCCTCGTCCGCCACATAGTTTACCTTACTATTGGTTGGCTGGGACATGGCAGGACGAGGATGGCCATCAGGCATTGCATAGGGTTGTTGTTGATTTGCAGGAGGTTGATCACGACGAACAGATGGATGAGCTGGCATTTGCCTTGATGTAAACTGGGGATGAGGAGGGTGTCGAGGTGATGGAGCTTGAGGGCCTGCTGGTCCAATGGCCAGTTCCACATGTGGCGGTGGGAATGATTCTAAGGAGTCTTTCTGCGGTAAATGGGAGGGTCGTGGATCTGACATCGGCAATGGTGGGGGTGAATAAGTATAGGGGTCTGGACAACCGACACTAGGAGGGACTTCAGGATCTTGTGGTGGTGCGTCTGGCAAGGCTGGAACAGGCGGAGAATCATCTGGATCTGGAACTCTGGGAAAATATCCACCACCATCTGAAGCAGTTCGATCAATTTTGGGCGATGCAAGGGGAGAAACTTCGCCACCTGCCGCATGGTGGTAGTAATCTTCACCGGGATTTTGTGGAGAAGGCATGCCAGGCTGATCCCACGTGTTCTGACTGGGCTGTCGTTGGTTCGAGGGTACTCTTGACGGGTGAATGGATTCATCTATGGAAGAACGCTGAGCCATGTGCCGCTCCAACCGATCATGCTCATCAGGCACCTCTTCAACAGACGATTGGTAGGCGTGCGACTGATTGTACGTAGCCGAAGGTGGTCCGTTCAACATTTGGGTATCTGGGTCGTTAGGATCTAAAGCTGAGGGTTCATTGTTTGGCACCGGTTCAGGGGTTGGATTGGACAGATTGGGATCTTCTCCGGCCTTGATGGCCTTGGCAATTCGTAGAGCATGATACTTGGCAAATTTAATTTTCGAGGCCACTTCTGGATCTAATGGGCCCCATATCTGACACAAATCTAGGAACGTCGCTGCGGCCTGTAGTGTATCTGCCGTTTGCCTTTGATGCAGGGTCCATCAGTTTGCTAGAGGCGTACCAGAAGTCAAGAACTTGTACCTAGACGCTTTATTCGCTCTCATAGCATTCTCTGCCCTTTGTAGCGTTTCCTCTCCGAATTGCTCAACGTATGCTTGGCCAGCTGTGTCATCTATTATTGCGTCGTCTTGACCATGGTCGTTTTTGGTCTTGCACGAAGATCAGCATTGAGGTTGCCGTGGATTTCTACAATCCTATAGTACCTGCTCGAGCTTATCCATGAGATTCATGGTATAAGTCATGCATTCGTCATCCGTATTATGTAGGCCTTTCGAGAGGATCTGGTTGACGATCCAGTAGTTACCTGCAAGACTGTAAGCCTCTGTCCATCTCCTCTAAAGAAGAATGTATTTACACCAGTACGCAACGACTGGCTTGGCCTTTTCCACTTGACCAGCTCGTTGCACAAAGCGGGCAATGTCCGCCGATTTCAACGGAGTGGGGATGCTCGCCGCCATGTTGGATTTGAAATGAATATCCTCTAGAAGCTTCAGAACGCGGTGTACCTCAACGGTGCAAGCAATGCTTCAAGGATTATAAGGCTCTGTACTTGTACAAGCTCCTCAAGCAATAATTCCATTTGTTACTCGTAGGCATCTGGATTTCCGTACCTAGAGGAACTCGAGGCGGGTAGTGCCGATCTTTACCCCTGTCCACGCTAAGCCCCGCATCCGCTGACGCCTAGAAGGATCCGGAGGGAAGAGGACAGCTTTCAAAGACCGGCACGGCGGTACATAAACAGCCCTGACTCCGCGACTCTCGACTCCACAGTCCCTACCTTTCTTCTTCATAATGTTATCACATACTCTTTCTACCGCCTTGACGGCAGCTCTGCTACTGACTGGGAGTGTCAGAGCTGATGGCTTGTACACAAAAAACTCCCCCGTCCTACAGGTCGATGGGAAAAGCTATGACAAGCTTATTGCGAAGTCGAACAAAGTCTCGGTAGGTAAACAGGTCCATTCAAGACCATATTAAAGCTAATAGAAGCCTGCAGATGGTGGAGTAAGCGACTCCACTCACCCGGCCGTTGTGGGCCTACTGATGTGAACGCAGATTCTATGCTCCATGGTGCGGGCATTGCAAGAACCTCAAACCGGCATATGAGAAGGCTGCCAAGGGGGTAAGTGGTCTTGCCCAGGTGGCAGCCGTCAATTGTGACGATGAGAGCAACAAGGCCTTCTGTGGGAGCATGGGCGTCCAGGGCTTTCCCACCCTCAAGATTGTTAAACCTTCTAAAAAGCCTGGAAAACCAATTGTGGAAGACTATCAAGGGGCGCGCGAAGCGAAACCCATCATCGAAGCCATAAAGAACGCGATTCCCAATCATGTTAAAAGAATAGCAGACAAGGGCTTGGATGCATGGTTAGAAGCCAGCAATGACACCAGCAAAGCAATACTATTCAGTGAGAAGGGAACAACAGGAGCACTTATTAAGGTGCTGGCCGCCGATTATCGCGACAGGATGAGTTTTGCCCAAATCAGGAACAAGGAGAAAGCGGCAGTGGAGATGTTTGGGATAACTGAGTACCCCACGCTTGTTGTACTACCTGGCGGAAGCAAAGAGCCTGTGAAGTTTGAAGGGTCGTTCTCAAAAGACGCGATGACGGCATTCCTCGATCAGCACGCCGCACCAAAGACTGAATCTCCAGCGAAAAAACCAAAGCAGAAACCTCTGGCCAAAGAGCCAGAAGAAAACACAGAAAAAGAAGCAGCAAAACCAGCCTCAGCATCCTCGTCGTTTACAGAAGCATCCTCCTCTCACGCCTCCGCCGAAGCCTCCTCTGAAGCAGCCGGAGCCACCTCCATCATTCTCGAAGATGATAGCAACCCCACCGAGTCTCCAGAACCCATCGCTGTCCCGGAAGATGCACCCAAACCTGTAGTCATGCCCGACTTAGCTCCCCCCATTCCCGCTCTAGTTGAGCAAAGATATCTAGAGAAGCAATGTCTTGGACCGAAGAGTGGAACTTGCATACTTGCGCTTCTGCCGTCGGCAGTAGATGATGAAAACTCGGTACTTCCAGATGCGGCGAACACTGCTCTTGCAAGCTTAGCGCAATTGGCAGAAAAACACAGGGAGAGGGGCAGCAAGCTGTTCCCATTCTTCTCCGTCCCGGGAAGAAATACCGGCGCCGCCGTCTTGCGAGATGCGCTGAAGCTCGGAAGCGACAAGGAGATTCAACTCATAGCAGTAAATGCGAGGAGGGGATGGTGGAGACGGTTTGAGGCGGGTGATTATCACATTCACTCGGTGGAGACCTGGGTAGATGCTATTAGATTCGGGGAGGGCGCGAAGAGCCAACTACCTGAGAGCTTGGTGGTTGATGAGGAAAAAGCAGCGGAGGAGCAGCCAGCAGCTGCGGAGAATGAGGCGCCTGTGCATGTGGAGTTGTAGTTGTGTAAAGGTGAAGTAGCTGTTTGATAGTTAGCGATTTCAGATGAACATTCTATGATGGATACCATGTTGTATCTCTATGAAGTACATTGCTAGCCTCTTTGAAGCACATGACTAGGTAGCTTCGTCTTTCGTTGTTTCACCCAATTCCAATTAAAATATGAAAAACTGTGGAGGCTAAACCTCTCTTAGAAGCCGCTTCTTCTTGTTCTAAATCTCATCTTTTACCCACCCCCATCGCCAACTCGAGACTCCCCTCCTCTACAGTACCCTGAACATCACAACACCTTACATACTTTACCCTCTCCGGCAACGCACGTGACCGCAAAACCCCATCATCCCAATCTAGCGAACCCCTCTCGTTCATTATTACATAGCCCTACCCCGAATCCCCCGCTCCGGAGAAAATAAACACCCTCGCTCGGCCGTAATTTGGGTTGCCGTTCCCCGACCGCACCGCACGACAGCGCTATGGCGGTGCTTGAGGCTTGGAAGCGTTGCGGGCGTATAATTTGACTTTTTGGAAACTGGTATCGGGTTGGATTTTGTGTATAAATAGGATGACGCTCTTCTATTCTACTGTTCCTAGCCATTTTCCAAAACTTCGAACCGATATCTTCCTGTGCCTTTGGAAGCGTTGTCTTATTGCGCCTCTCCATATATTGCACGCATAAATCTAAGCTCATATATCAAAAGTCGTTCCGACTCATACGATCGCGCAATACCCTCTCCGCCCCCTCCATCCCCGCCAGCCCCTCCATCATAACAAAAATGTCCCGCCTCTTCCCCCACGCCCCCTACGCCGAAGACCAACCCCTCGCGCATCTAATCCTCACAACCCACGTCCTCCACCGCGGTTTCCAATCCGGCGCTCTCTTCGGCATACTCCTCTCCCCCCTGCCCTTGCTCTACCACCGTTTCTACCCTTCCAACGCAGGGTCCCTGTCTAGTACGAGCGCAGACCAGATCCGAAACGTTCCATCATCGACGCTGCCGAGACCGGTAACCTCATCCATTTCATATCAACCCCGAGCAGCGTCTTTTTTGCGATCGACGCTCCTCTCCTGGACCGGCATGGGGGGCATAATCGGTTTCGGGGCGGTAGCGGTGATGCTGCCGATGATGATGCGGGGGAAGGAGGAGATTGAGTGGCAGGATCGCGCGTGGAGACTGTTGGCGAATCGGGGCCAGGTGGAGGTGGACGAGTGGAGTTTGTGTGGTGTTGGGGCAGGGGTTGTGGGGGTGATGTGGGCGAGGAGTAGGGAGTTTGATCTGCAGGGGTGGAGAAGTGCAGGGAGGGTTGTGGGGGGAGCGGGGTTGGGGAGTTTGGCCGGGATTGGGGGATTGTTTTTGTGGCGGACGGTGGTTCCTAGAGGGGAGTAAGGGGGTTATGGGGGAAGACGTGGGGTGGAGAGTGTGTGGAAGGAGTCGGATATTTTTTGGAGTTTCGGCGGCTGGTCTCCGAGTGCTTTGGCATCGTCGGTGGGGATTGTAAGTGCATTATCCATCACACCGGTGAGGGAACATGGCAAGCTAGGGCCTGCTTGATGTCAGAATTAAACGATTTCACAAGTGGCAGCCTATGTAAAGTATGACAAAAGAGTAGGAAAATAAATACCCCGACCCTCGTGAAGGTCAGCCTCGTCTTCATAGCACATAATTTCCCCATCAAGTTCCATGGACTATGGTCTCTGCCGTGCTGTCTGTATTTGACGAAGCACACGCCTACGCTGTCGAGGTAAAAAAAATCTACTAGTACCCCTATTCAGCATAACAGTTCCTAATGAAACGCCCATATAGGCATTTGTCTCGTGCTCAAACGCGGCGGACCAAATCGTTCATGCGGATCACGATAGTATTCTTCTTCCAGCAACACCGGTGACATGGCTAGTATATCTGGGACCTCAACTTTACGGCATTTGGTAACTGAAAGGTGATATAGCTCCTTCGACCATAAACGTAAGTAATTGAAAGCTAAGAGGTTAGGAAGCTCGAATAGGGATTCGTGTCAGATATCTCGTATGACGGTTTCATTAAGGGTGCCTGAAATTTCGTTTGGATTTTGTGAAAGCGCCCAGTTGTCGGACGGGATTAGGTCGTCCACAATAGTTTGTAGTCGCGATGAGCGCACAAGGACGTCAATTTCTTTTCCTGGCATATTGTTTGCACCATTCCATATCATCGCCAGTGTACTGATGAGAACGAAAGGATGGCCATGACGTTCGAAAATTGAGAGAACAGTATCTAGATATCCAGTACGAGTACATATCAGCTTCTCTGGGTCTCGATCAAAGGGTGAGGCATCGAGATTGAAGATGTCAAGAAGGGGTGATAGATTTATATTCAAGACGTAAGCATGATCGAGGTCGATTTTCTCATTCTCCAGAGACGAGAATATAGGTATCCACGAAGGTTGATAGGTGAAACTAGAATTTGTAAATGAATTCTCCTTAGGCTAGTTTATAGAGCTACAGTATTGGCCACCCAACCCTCCCGAATTCCCATCACTCAATCGGGCTCAAATTGAAGCTCTAGATCATAACTACTACTACTATTAATAATACTGTTATTGGTTTGATAGTACGTCCGTACTTTGTTGTGTACTTACTTGCTACGAACACCTTCACCAATCTCAAGCCACGATCGCCAGCGAAATTTCACGACCACAAGATGACCGACTTCTTGTGCTGAGATGGCAAACGAAGTTCAACCAGACTTAACGACCATACAACAAATTTTGAGAAGAAGCCACTCTTTGTGGTCCTCCTATGCGGCCACGACTACAGATCTTCGACTTCCAGCGCAATGTGTCCAGCTACGAAACCTTCTCGGCAAAGTCCCCGCATTCCCTACCAGTTCGCTTCACGCTCATGCAAAGCTGTCTGCTCTCCGATACCACCATTCGCGCTTTGGCTTACGGATAGGCGGTACGTCGACATGGCGTACCTCGCTGGGAGAATGCAGCCTTCCACCCAAAACATTGTCTCATGAGCTCCTCTGCGGAGTCTTCAATTCGACGGGTTACTCTTTCGCAGAACACTCTCGCTTCATGGATTGGCCTGGCGTGCAAGAAGGAGACGGACAAACAACTGAGGGAGACGGACAAATGACCGAAGGAAACCATCTTACGATTTTGCTTTTGGCATGGGCATACATCCTATCCGCACGCTGGGTAGAGTTGCTGTCGCCTTACGGTCTCGAGGGGTCATTTCCTCTCGGTAGCATACATTATTCAGATCTGCAAGCAGCACGGCTGAGAAATGAAGAAGACGTACCTGTAGGCGCCATCGAAATTGATATTAGCGAAAAAGGGGAACGAGCAGCTCGGTGGTGGGCTGCGGTTCTAGCTCCTGGTGAAGGCTGGCGTGCAACAATTGAACTATCAGACACAATCTACCGGTCACCGTGGTCCGCCCACATCGCCTCCTCTCAGATCTTGAAACTCCGAAATGCAGATGTAGGATCCATCACCCACGAACAGTCTAAAACTACTCCATCTTCCGATGAGGCTTTGGAGTACCTACGGGAGTATTGTGAGTACCACGGCATTAGCAGCCAGTGTATACCCGCTTTGGCAGCCTCACTGTTCCTCCCTTGGAAGAACAGCGATGAAGGCGCCTCCGCTATCCTTCCCCTCCCAAAGCCTTCCCGAAACCCAAGATCGAAGTCATCGCCTAGCTCTGTCCACTTCCAGAGAAGTCTCCAGGACGAGTCTCGCCTGTTACCGTACTACATGACATTAAGCTGCAACATTTGGGGATTGCGCGCTCTTCTCTCTGGTTCCTTTTTCGATCCCGCCGTTTCATGTAACCTTGTCAGTCCGTGGATACAGCCGATTTTCGAAACAGTTGATCCTATAATCGCAAGAGACGAATATACGAGCTTTACTATAATAATGAGCACGAGGCAGCCGACTATTGCAGCTTTGTGGCTGGGTGCGATCATAATGGGAATGGAGAAGACGGTCCTTCAATCCGTCCGAAATGGACTGTTCGCAGTTGAACTCCACGCCGCCTCATGGACCGGGACTATCCACTCATTCATCAACCTCATACCACACAAAACCTACACAACAGATAACAAAGAGATCAGTCGCACTGACGAATGTCGATTACTCTACCTTACGGGATCTGAGAGCTATCAAAGGGCCCCGGTTTGTCCTTGGCCACCCTTTGGTACTACACCACTTGAACTCGCAGATATTGAGGTCCAACAACATGTGACTTGCACAGGACATTGCCTACAGTATTTCAACTGGCGCTGGGACACTGAAAACGGGTTGAGCTGCGAAGATCGGGGCTTTGAGGAAAATGCTGTCGTGGACCACTGTGGCGCACCTTCTACCGAGCTCGATGTAGATACAACCCCTGCTCAGACGGAAGGTTTCCTCCGATCTGAGCTCCTATCCGAAGTCGCGACTCGAAGCATTTTTGGCTGGCTTCGCGTGGATGGGTATCCACCCATCGAGAAAGCCATATTTACACACGATTGGTTCGACGTGGGCAGCTCAAGTGAAGAATCGGCAGTGAGCGACGATGACTCCCCTGTTACGGAGCAAAGCCTTATAAAGGCATGGCTAGATAGAGTTGAATAGGATTGGGTATTAACTATCTATAGCAAAATTCCGACGCAAATCGTTGGCCCTAAGTCAGTGGTCTTGAAATCCATCAGGTCCACCAGCGGGATGATCGTCGCATTTGTTTACGCGCGGGGCGTCAAAACGCCGAGGCGCACATATTGCGTCACTACCCGGACGAAGCGCGAAGTTTTTATTTTGATCTGAACTGCCGATCTTACTGCTGTATCTGAAATCGCGACCAAGTATAGCAGGGTAAAATCGGGTTTCATCCCATATAGCGACGTTGCACAACATATCGTCTCCCAAGGTCTGGTGCCTCATCACACGTCGCTCAGCATCTTACAACATCGCTAGTGAGTCCGTGCAGTGTTCGTTGGATATGGCTGACAGTAATGAGATATGCCGTACTGTCAGCATGCGTAGAATACGGTAAACAGATCTTCGACAGACCAACAGCTTCTTGATATATGCAAGAAAGAAGTATGTATCCTATGTGAAGCGCTGCAAGCAACTGAATTGGGATTAGTTACCTTGCGAGGCGTGTACCATAGTTACTGGGCCAACCCAAGAAACTTATAAGACCTCTGCACCTGCGAATACATTAGCGGTTCTTGTCAATATATCTTCGGCCGGTGAGGGTGGTGCTATAAAGATTGGGGAGGCATCCAATGGCACTCCAGGGGTTGTTATGGTTGGGAAGATTACGACAGATGATGCTCAGATGTTGGTAATAGTACCATGGGATGCAAAATGGTGGTATCGTTCTATCGGTGCCGTTGAAATAAGATATATTGTGAAGGGATGAACTGCATTCCAGAAGTACGTCTATGATATCCTACATCATTTCTTGACGAGCAAGCCAATTGAGATGAGTCGTGTCATCAAAGCAGATCAGTATACTCACGCCGTCGAGTTGTTCCACCACGCCAGCCTTTCGAATTGGAGCAATTGGAGTGCACAGAGCGAATGATTGAGCTTGTTCAGCAATAACATCTTTCCAGTGTCCATAAAGCGTCCCTAAAACGATCAGTCAGCTTATAGTCGTGAAAAATGCACATATCTTACTTGACTGAAAGCCGGAATGCGGGCTTTGAAATTGCGGATTTCCTTGTGGCGGAAGTAATAGCGCTGCCGTGGATTGTGTGAATCCACTTTCCGTGACTTGCTGCTGCTCTGCGCTTTGCTGTCCCAAGAATAACGGGTTTAGGAATGGTGTTTGCACCACCGGCGTATCGCAAGAAAATCTGGTCGTAATAGAAGACCCCGGCCCGAACGACGAGCCGTCGATTAAGCCAATTTTCTTTGCAACCGCTGCTTTTGCATTCTGTTCCATCAACCGCGTTCCAATCCACTTAAGCTGCCCGACGCACCGCTGAGAGTGCGCGGTCGACGGCCGCTTCGGCGTGAATGCCGGTGGTATCGAACAACGGCACCGGGCTGTCCGCTGGCTTCACCAGCAGCATGATCTCCGTACAACCCAGAATGATGGCTTCAGCGCCTTGTTCGACCAAATGCGCGATCACCATGCGATAGGCCTCGCGAGATGCCGGTTCCGCTCGACCCTGAACCAACTCGTCGTAGATGATGCGATGAACAGTGGCGCGATCATCGGCATCGGGGGTCAGCACATCGAGGCCGAATCGATGTTGCAATCGGCCCTTGTAGAACTCCTGTTCCATCGTGAATGCGGTACCCAATAAGCCGACGCGCTTAAAGCCCTGAACTTTGATCCGATCGGCTGTTGGATCGGCGATATGCAGCAGCGGAATGCGAACAGCGGCCTGTACCTGGTCGGCCATTCGATGCATGGTGTTGGTGCAAATCAGGAAAAAGTCGGCGCCGCCTTGCTCTAAGCGCGTTGCTGCGTCGATCATCAGCGCTGCCGCGTCATCCCAACGTCCGGCATGCTGCAGAGCCTCGATCTCGCCAAAATCAAGCGACCACATTAGACAGCGTGCAGACCGCAAGCCACCCAGTCGTTCCCGGACCGTTTGGTTGATGATCCGATAGTATTCGGCCGAGCTCTCCCAGCTCATGCCGCCGATTAGTCCGATGATGGCCTGCTGCGACATGGGTTCTGTCTTCAAGGGAGCGCCGAAACGCTTTTAGGAGCCTTCAGCCGGCCCAGCACGCATAGGGTCGAGGGCAACGAGGACGAGGGCAAGGACTAGGAATCTGGAATAGCTATAATTCTTATAGCTAAAGAGTGACTAAATTGACTAAGACAGAACCTGAAGATCTAATTAAGCTGAGTCTTCCGAGATTCTTATATATATCTAACCTTGGTCTTTCGGTTTAACCGGAATGCCGAGATTATCAATGATCTAATTTGCCTCAGGACCTCAGACGTGTGGGGCTAAGCCCCTACCGGGTTAGCGCTTTGCTTACTACGGAAGCTGCGATTACACGTCTGAGGGCAGAATCTAGAAATACGGGCAGATCTGGCTTACAGGTCCTTCCTGCAGCGGGCTGGACATCGCATTAGCAAAAAACCTCTTCACAAGGATTATTTGTATAAGAGCGTAAGTCAGCTATATCTGAACAAGCTCTGCAACGCTTAAGCAATGTTCAGCCTTAGCAGATTGAGTATTTCAGTAATTCTCATACTTCCAACAGTGATAAAGACTTATGTAAAGCAATACTCTCATGAAGGTTTTCATCTCGTGATCATTTGTTGATTTTCAAGCTCGACAGTGTTTCAATTCTTGCTTTTCGATATTCTCTTTCTTCTGCTTAATGATAGCGTTCTTATTCGTGTTTTCGACTATGATGCAGCGCATATCGAAGCTTATGAAAAGAGAAAGTAGCTGTAGAGAAGTCTGTATGTGATTCGGGACCAGAGAGACAGGAGAACGGGCTTTTATCCGAAGAGGACTAAAGCTTCCACGGGCCGTTGAAATTGCCTCTAGCACTTCGTGTACAGTAGGTTTCGTCTTCTGGTTAGCCTTCTTTCGCACTGCAAATGATAGAGCATCAGATTCGCCGGATATTTTGAACTCACAGCCACGTTCAGGCATCTGTATGCGATTGATAGCGAGGTAGGTCGACAACGAGGTAAACAAACAAATGTTCGTATACTTAGTCATTGGTGGGGTCCCCCTACTAGCATTGTAGATCATAAGGTAGGGGGTGGCCGACCTTGTGGCGGTCAAAGGGATACTCTCGTACACAGTACCTTAAAGTAAGGTCACTTTGTAGTGGGGGAAACCGGATGTCGAGGCAGGTTTGAGGCTCCCACAGCAACTTGATCCTTCAATTCATGCCATTTGTCGCTTCCGAGGCCTCCCAACTCAAATGCATGTTATGCTTACGAGGGTGCTCTAGGTTTCCTTCTTTCTTTGCATTTTTGTAACGTGACCTGTGTGAGCGCTTATTCTAAAACCCCCTGTCCTTAGCCCCTACGGAACATCCTGCCGCGCCACATAATCCGACTCGTCTTCACGCGCGAATCTTTTTTCGAAGCATTGTACTCACTCGAAAGACTACTTCCGGAGCCTCGCAAGCTTCACTAGGCTATTGAGTCTGTCGATATCATAGTCTCTCCCGTTCTCGATACTACAAACCAAAGATGGGGCCTATGCTGGCGAAGAGGCAGGGCTTCAATGATGGTGACTGCATGAATAGCAGTGGTTGCAACAATGACTGGTGGTGGTACTCGCCAGTGAGTTTTCAGATATGGCACACCCGGGAACTATCTGCTAACACCAGACAGACAGCAGCAGCTATCAAATGGTCCATCGTTGGAGCTATATTCGTCTTGTTCCTTGTTCTATTTGTTGGAGGCTACTGGCATGCTCAGAGGAGGATGAAAAAGGGTCTTCCTCCACTGGCTTATCATAGGGTAAAACCATCACAAACATCATCAAGAACCATGCTCAGACTATACAGTGGCTTCTCCCACGCTCTCAGCGTGCTAGGTTCCCCACGCGGAACCAGCCGTTCAGCTTCTATCAACATCAGAGTGGCTATAATGATGGGTATCAAATGAATCCGTATCCTCCTCCACCTCCAGGTAAATTATCCTTTGGATAAGACCATGGATAAGCGCTAACGGTACAGCGTACAATACGGGCTACGAAAACCCTCCAACATACGAGCCGCCACAAGGAGCATCAAAGGTGAATCCATCTCAGGTTTGGGCTGCCCCTCCACCAGGACCTCCTCCATCTGGAGAATCTTCGCGCCTCCAGCAGCAGCCGACAGGTGCTCACTTGCGCGAAGAGTCCTTGGGTTATGGCCCACAAAACCCCGACATAGATTCTTCTGCCCCACCCAAGAAGAACCTGATGAAGAGGCTCAATCCGTTTAAGTAATCTATTGTAAGGAGTAATATAGATTGGGAGGCGATTCTAAATACATTCACTTCTGATCTCCCAACATATCCCGTCCATGCACCACTCTATCGCTAACCCGATCCTTTGGGCCCGGCTGTGAGCTCTTCGATCGCTTATCGCTATCACTGTGGCGCCTTCTCCTTCTCTTGTGAGACCCTCCGGTCTTCTCATCGTCGGGCTTTTGGGTCCTTCGCAATTTTCTGGAACATCTCAGACATACGCACACTTTGACTAACGAGTTTTTCTTCCCACCATCTTCCACATACGTGAAATTCAACTCGAAGATCTTCAGCTCCTCCGTTCTGTCATCGCGTTCATCTCTATATCGCCCAGAACAATTCAGACACCCGCAAGTGAATTGCCCTTGTCCAGCAAGAACCTCAGCTTTCGTACGCCATCGTAATGCCAATTTTTGCTCCCGCCACCGACTAAGGTCAACGAGTGCGAATTCGCGAAAGAGGCTGTCGTAGTATCGCTTAGCGAGATGTTTCTCTTCGTCAATATCCGTGGAGGTAGTATCGTCTCTAATGAAGCGGTGGTTCTGCTCCAGTATCTCGCGTTCGGAGCGGAAGATGGGGGCAGGTGGGGGAGCGCCGCCGTAGAAGCGGACGTAGGAAGAGGCGCGGTGGAGGTGGCGGGCATATGCTGAGGTACTCGCGGTGGCCATTATAGCAGCGGTATTGTACTAGATCAGTCTTATGCTATCGGGAGTCCCGGATATTGTTCTTGTGATTTCATGACGGCTTATCTCTTGTGTCGCTCACTGAAAACGCTTTCTCTGCAGTCCTACCGCTGCCCGGCTTGAATATCGGCCAATACGACTGCTTTGGAGGACCCTCCAACCGAGAATTTGCAGCGGCGCTGCCCGCGGGCTCCCCTACCACTGCTTCTGCCTCTGGCTTCTCCACAGCCTCCTCAACAGCAACTAAAGAATGTTGCTCAGCAAACCTCGTCCTACGGCGAATTCAGCAAAACGTCCGTAAATCATATATCTAGGCTCCTGGAATGCTTACTGCCCACCCAGTTGTTTCTCCTTTTCCAATTCCTTGAACGCAGGATCAAGGACGTATATGCCTGGGGAAGGAAACGTAAGATTAGTGGATTATGGTTTGTGGGGGGGCGTATACCGCTCGCGATGCCGGCTACGGTCACTAGGAGGAGGGTGACTAGGCTTTGGGGCCTGCTCATGGCAGGTGGCGGCGTTTGAGTGAGGGTGTCGTTGAGTGAATTGCGGGCTGAAAGGAGATGGTGGAGGGTGGTGGTGAGCTTACACTGTAGTCTGTAGATAGATAAGATATAAGATTCAGGGTAGAGAATCCCGCCACCTAGATCTTCGCGCTAGTATCGCATATTGTGTACTCAATCGTCATTTTGACGCAGATGTCTTCTATCATTCAGGCTATGTAGCAACTTCAGGGCAGACTTCATTCAGAAAATCTGGCTTCTTATCTTCCAAGGTAGTGTTCATTACGTTACGATTCAGAGCCAGTCTGGCCCTCTGCAGTTGTGGGTGTAGAGCCATTAAAAATATTGATCTTTAAAGCAGCAGGGGAATTACTGTACTCTCTGATTAGGATGCCCTGTGTCCAAGCGTTTGGCAGTTCTTCCCCAGTGATCTACTGCTATTATTTTCTTATCGAGTGAGAGGAATCTAAACTAGGCGTTTCGAGGCCAACCATTTGTGTAGATGCTCTACGCTTACTAGTTATCCTTTTTCTCTTGAATTTCCTCGAGCTTGCCTCGAATTTGGATGTTTTGGCGAGATCGTTCTTGGCTGAAAGAGGGCCAGGATGCTTAACACCAGAGCGTAGATACACTTCTTATATTACAAACATATTCGTGAATCTGAGAGACTGGAATCGCTGGCCCATGGCTAGGCTCACGGCCATTCTTTCACCTGTTACCCGCACCTTAAGAACCTACTTAGGTCGTGCAGAGCTTGATTGGGATTGGCGGTGGTCTCAATCCTAGACGCCGAGGAAACAGCGGGTCGTGCAACAGGGACGATATTCCAGGACCGTAAAGGCAAAGACACTTTGCAAAATTGAGAAGTACAAAGAGCTAAGGTCTTTCAGGGCGTTAAATAGCGACTTGGCTACCTAGCGCTTGAGAGATCCTAACATCCGAGTCTTTACCTTGCTTTCGCTTGTCCTGCTAAAATTAGAAATTCCATGTCTCCATATCCAAGAGATGTTTGTTCTCCGATCCATTGTGAGATGAATGTATAGAATGGATTGGCTCATCACGTTGACGTTTCAGAGATCTGATGTTTTTTTCTTGGCTAAAGTACGGTCAGTATGTGGAATGTAGAGATCCTCATCCGACAATAATAACAACATGAGCCGTGGCAGCTAAGCCTTCCGATGCGCAATTAAGGCAGCAGTTCCTTTGGAGCACAGCTTGATATCCGTTCTCACAACAGAGAAATTGAGCTACAGGGCTCCAACGTGTCATGGCAACCCCGAATCGTCTAACTGCAGAAGGTGAAGCAACTGATGTTGGTATGGACGCATGCTTAGAGAGGTCCATAGAATCAGTCACCGGGTGAGAGCACATATCAGTCCACCGCATCCCAATATATCCCAAAATTACCGCCTCAAGATTGACCTTTATATCATTTCCGGCAAATCGGAAGGTACAGATGAATTCCAAGAAGTCAAACCCCTCCCGAAGCGTTAGTAAAGGGCTGCCCAAGTGCACTCCAATGTGAGATGGTCTTATATTGTCTTTTTGTAAGGCGGTTGTAGCTTTTGGTCGGGCTCGAGCTGGTTTTGCGCGCAGATAACGATGATATCGGCGTTCATATACCAGTTGTCCCTCTACAAGCGTGAACGTCACAAACTGGTGGGGAGGTACGCTCAGAGTCCGAAGTATGGTCGGGTAGATAGTGCAGGAGTCGGAGCTTAAAGCAAGAAGTCCCTTCTGCCTCCATGATCGTTGACCGACTAATGTCATGACATATATCATGAGAAACTCGGCGCTTATGTTAGCTTCCTTCCCAGTCACAACATCCGTAATGCACCGAACGCCTACTCCGGCTGCAGGGCAGATGACAGCATTTGGGCCTGTATTGATGAAGAAGCACCAGAGTGCGTTACTCAGCGTACAGCCAATAGCATCCCAGAGGCAGTGTTGCACACAGTGCTTCTTCTTTTCCTTTTCTCTTCGATTAGTGTCCAACCAACCATTAGTGAAGTTACATTTGCATCCTTCTGGGCAAACGCAACTTAGCCCTTGAACCTTGGTGGCCACAACGGCCTTGAGTTTGGCAAATGCAGTGGTTAGATCCATTTGGGCTATTGTGGGTCTACTTCGGAGTATTTCCTCGCATATCTTACACATCCGTGCCCGTGGTAATGGCCCAAGTAGGGCTATAAGGGGAGCTGGCTGTAAGCGTTCATGATTTCTCGTTGAAAGTGAGACTGTGGGCTCAATATTAACGGCTGTAGGGATAAGTATGAGCAGGTTGCAGCATGCATCCAGTATAGCTTGATCACAATAGAAACCATAATTGAGAAAAGTCAATTGCAACCGATCAGCTAAACCCCCGGACCAATTGAAGCGATATGGCATAGGCAGCTGAGGCTTTTTTGATCTGGTCTGAAGTACAGTGATTGGCAGATCAACAGGCGTCGAAGTTGATATAGAGGTCTCAAGGTGGATCTGGGTCGGTTCAAGACGGTCACTTTGTGAGATTTCACAATAGATTCTCGCACTCTCGACGTCTTGAATGACCGTACTCTCGACAGTGACAACCGTGCTACGGTGGAACAAGGCCTGGATCAAACCGAGTATGTGGCCCATCCCCCGGCTCCCCGCAATTCGACAGATCTTCTGGTCTTCGCAGAGTGCTCGACTAACTGATACGAGAATCTCCGTTGCAGATTCGGTATCCAGTGGTTCCAGTAGGTCTTGTGGCGCCGCTATTCCAATCGCTGTGTAAACTTGATGGATCTTCGAGACTTCTCTGGCTAACAAATTCCCGAACCCTAAAGTGTCCAGCTTGCCAGTAAGAAGTTTTGCAACATCCGCGAGCTGGGATACACTTGAAACATTCATAGAATCCGATAGAAGCCTGGAGCACAGCTGCGTCAAAATCGTTCCACTATCAGGGTGCCCAAATAGGTTCATCAAACACATTGATACGAGTGCTATAGCTTGGCCGCCAGCGGATTCGGCCATGAGAGATGCTGAATCGTTCTTACGCCAGCCAACAACAATCGCAAGATGATTGAGACGCACATCGCCACAGCGCTGCAAGAGGCTTTTCACCCTCTCTGCATATTCACCAGTAGTAGAAAACGCAGAGCCAAGCTTCTCCATCTGGACAAGTGCCATAGGGAGTATATTGTCGGCTGAGAGAGTCGCCAAGATAGTAGAGAAAGCGCTCAGCCCCTGTAGGCTGAGCGTACCAACATCAGCTTGTAATTGTATGTCGTGCGACATTTGGTTCAGCAATGCCAGACTAGTCGAGAACAACTTAGCGAAACTCTGCACTTTGATATGTATAGTGAAAACTGGAGTGGAAGCACCAGCTACAAGACTTTACAGAATTAACCAGCAAATCACCCTCGTAATGATAGTTGGCGGGGTGAGGCTGAGGTTCCACGCAGAGACTGCTGTACGAGTACCTTATGGGACTAGATTCCTAAGGCACATGCACTCTGTGGCCGGCCGTTTCCACCTGTAAGTTCCGAGCGAGTTGTCACAGTAGTCAATTCCATGACTCTTACAAGGCAGGATTTGGTGATGGAGTATAGGTAGAATCCAAGTGGGTGTGTTTTAATGTTACTCCTACTCCGTACTCGGAGGTTTAGTAGAAGCCCCTTGCTCGATTGATGAAGTAGGTCGTGTTCAGTTAAGTACATATGTAATCGGAAACCCCCATAGTCGAATATTCATTGATAGGCTCAGCCCTCATTTCGTCTGCTTACCGAAAACACTGAAATTGCAGCTCTTCATCGTAAAGTAAGAGGGAGAAATGAAGTACATGCTAGACGGAATATTGAAGCTCGTTCAAATTTCTTTAGCATGACTTAAGATCTTAAACCACGTCGATAAACGACTGAAGCAGTAGATGATTATAATCATCGAATTCACAGGCAAGATATACTGAAGCATGTTAGTGTGTTCCATTATCTAATTCATCTATCAAAAGAAATGGAAATTCAAGTCGCGAGAACTAGAATTCCCACGTTCTGTTTGATACTACCTATTCGGGTCATAGATCAAATCGACCAAGCATCTTATAAAAATTCATGCCTCTCTTGTTAGATAACGCGAAAGAGCTCGATTTTCACATTGTTGTGACTGATCAAGACCCTTTAGCTCTCTTGTGGCAGCATAGGGTTCGTAGCCAGCATCACGTATAGGTGGATATCATCGCTGACCGGTAGAACTGGGGTGGAGAGGAAAGCACTAAAGTATTGGTAGTAGTCTGGGCGAAAGTTGTAATACAGTTGTTCGGCAAAAGTCGTCGTCGTTCACCCACCAAATCTTTAATGCAGTTGAACACGTCACTAGAAGAGATGAGATTTTTGAGGTCTGCTTATATGATCTGTCAGCGTTGAGTGAGGATCTGGAACCAAGTACCCATGATAATTGAATGGAAATCTTGCTGTCATTAACGGTATCGTAACAAGCGGCTATTATAAGAGTAGTATTTGTTATCCAGATAAGATAAGATCGTTCACTTCGCGTAACCCAAGTCGCGTTCAACAATCCACAGGAACCACTTTCAGAGTCAGACCACCAAAGCACAAACGATATGGTCGATACTTCAGATGGCACAATGGAGAGTCCGAGGGTACGTTCCCGACTCAGACGAGGAAGATGAAAGCCAAGGCTCTGATCAGCACGCTGCTGTAGCTACAGAAGAGGGGTTCCAGGATATTGACTGTCTTAATAAGGGACCTGGTGACCCGCAGGAGAAGAGAACGAAGAAAAATGCCTACCAGAGACGTGGGAGGCTGGGTTCAAAAAAGGAGAAAGAGGAAGATGGAGAATCTAGCACGCAAAATCAGGGAGCGGAGAAGGGACATGCAGGGGTGGCAGCGACTGCAGATAAACATAGCCAGGATCCCCGGCAAATTACAAACAACAAAGAACCTTTCTATGCTGATAGCCTCTCCAGAGATGTCGAGTACATTGATGAACTTCAACTAGGTCATTATCAGGACATACCAGCAGTACAATTGGATGCAGAGCTTAAGCGCGATATATATCTGCTTAACGAGGAACCCAATCAGGGGACACCGTCTAAATCGGCCAAAGAAGCCCTAAGATCTCTCGCTTCCTCGCCATTGACCGAATTGTCTCAATGCTCGCCTGCAAACTTGCCAGTAGTGGCCCATTGGATGTCGCCACTATGTGACCGAGGCAGCCCTGTTGACGTGCAGTCACCATGGCCGTTAAAGAGCCAAGATCCGTCTACAATTTCCTGCAGCGATCCCAACTTGGATCCTTCACTACACAACAAAAATGCTGAGCTAAACCTTAGAAGGCGTAATTTACGGCACCGGAATCCAATACAGCTCCACCCTTATGCTATCGAGAGCGAGAAATATCGTCAGACCCTCAAAGCAAGGGGTGTGAAGCCGCTACGGATTGCTCAAATGGAAGCAGATCTTGCAAATGCGACTGAAAGAGGCATACAAGAGCAGGACTTTAACGTTGCGGAAGACAGCCAGCTCATATGTCAGGATGTTGACTCGCAAGACCCTCTTAGTTCATCCTCTCAACCTGGTCATACAGCAAGAGTATCGCCCGTGCAGGATCTATCTGACATTTTTCGGTTTCAAGGGGATGAGCTCCCTGATATGGACTTGCTCCTTCGTCAACCCTTCTCACATGTTGTGCACCAGGGAAACAAACGTCGTAGGACCGCGCATACATGCTCGGAGAAAGAAGAAAGACGGTCAATCCAGCTAGATGTCAGTTTGCCCATACCGTCTCATATGAATGTAGCAGATGACGATTCGATGTTCGATGTGCCTCCTTCACCACCCCACTCTGGAAGTCCAACACCGACAGCTATCACTAAAGCCAAGAAAGATGTATTCCGTGTCCCGCGAGGGTTATCTCCCGTTGCTCTCCCGACACCAGTGACGTCTTCCGAGCCTAGGAAACACCAACCCGTCGAGCTTCTTGACGACTCGAATACCGATGAAGATCCTAGGGTTCTATCGGTAAACGGGGACTCTAGCGAAGACTCTGAGCCAGAGAGTACTTCGTCTGGAAACGAAGAGAACAGCCAACTAAAACGCGTTCAGCGCAAGATCAAGGGAGTTCTTCCAGCATCTTGGCTGAAACTTGATCTGAAAGCCAATACTAAGAAGCCAGACAGTGTGGCCAGGACCTATAGGAGTTTATCGCCCATCACCAGTGACCAGCGTGGGGTAGCCAGACCCGTCTCTAGGTTAAATAGTCAAAGTCTTGATACGCCGGCGGGCCAGCGATTTCCCATTAGTTTATCTGATGAAGAGTCGGATCTGGAACATGCAAGCCCTGAAAGTGCTACAAATAAAAAGCAACGTTTGCTCCCTTCTCCAACATTTGCCATTCAAGATGATCTCGACGATCAGCATTTGTTGACTACCAATTGGGGAGAGGTTGGGGAGGATAATCGGGTTGATGCAATGCTGCCTTCGAGAATAAGATCGGTCATCCGTCCTAGGATACGGAGGATGAAAGGTCAGACCACCTCTAAAACCCTCGTTGAACAGGCATCACGCGCTGTGGCCAATCAACTCCCCGAAAGCGCTCGGAGCAAACCCACTCACCAGCCAAGAATCACCGATCGGTTTGATCAGAGACAAAGAGAGAAACCCAAATTTCGCCCCCCGAGGCTCAGTATACTTGATGCACCCACGCGGACTCAGCTTTCTAAGCAAACTACGCCGCAATTCCTTAAAGTTGCCTCTCGTACAGCACGCGCACGAGTTGATCGGGGACGACACAGTCCTTCCAGAAAGTTTCTGCGACTTGTTACCACTGACGATTCGAAGGATGCAAACGAAACACTGCAATGTTGGCGAGAAGGCACTATTGTGCGTGCCCCCAAGTTACCTGCAGAGGTTCATGCAATGCCCTTGAACCGGGAGCCGCTATATCCTCGGTCTCATAATCCCCAATTGCCGCATATTCAACCTGTCAACAACGATATGGGGAAGGAAGATCTTCATTCCTCGGATAAGGCAAGGCCTGGGGGTAACAAATCAAATTTAAAGGAGCCTCGTACGTTTCAACGGTCACTCGATCGTCTCCTCAACGGCGGTACTGTACCCCAAGTTCAGCTAAGCCACAACCGCCAGCAGAAGAAGCCTATCAAGGTAAGGCTTAAGGTGAAGAAGCGAGGACGATTGCTGTCGTCACTGCGAACATCTCATGACTCAAGACCGGCACTGTTAGAATCTTTACAGGAAGAAGAGGATCAAGTTCGTCGAGGGTCAGCCTTTAAAAGAGGTCTTTCGAGAATTGATCAAACTCGGAATCAAGCCGCAGAACCGAATATGCTGGTAAGAAGGTTCTTCGAAGAAAACCAAAGACCATCTTTGGTGCCTGTAAGTGCAGGATCATGTCCTCATGACTTCCATAACGTAAGTTGCACAGGCGCCGAGGATTGCGTAAAGCTACTTCCTCGTCCGAGAAAGCAACGTCAACCACACCGCATAGAGGTTGAAGCCCTCAACATCAAGGAAACCGTTGCCGCATTGCCTATTGATGATGACCTGGATCATTTAATACCTACTTGTACGGACGATCCGCAACAGCAGGTGCTCATTGGTCTTGGATCGTTTGGATCACGATACGTTGATGCTTTCGATGTTCATCCCTTATCAGAGGGCACCTGCTTCCATGAGAGCACTTTCATCGGTAGTGGAGACTTTCTGAAGAGCCTTAACATGACCAGAACCAACGATCTAGACAAGCCAAGGGGCTTTATGTCGCTAAGCTTTGCCAAGAAAACTTTCAGATGGGGCCCATGGAATGACGAGGTATCCGAGCAGCTTGGCCAGGTCTTCTATGCAACATGTCAGGAGCTTCGGCTAGCCTCAGCCTATACCAAAGAATTCTCCAATGGCGCGACTTACGAGCAGTTGATATTGTTGCAAAGGAACATTATACGGTACAACTCGAACCACTTGAGCTTTCTAGACCCCGTGGATAGGGACTCATACTTACAAAGATGGAATGGATTAGTGTCGTTAGTCTTTAGCGAGATGGACGAATGTGTTCCTGCTGGTGGCCCAAGCCAATCTTTCACAAATTATGGGAGGAGTAAAGATCCCCGAATTCGGCTTGGCACGCTCCTCCTGGTTATTGTCAATCAACTTCGCCAGATCTCTGAACACGAGCTGGTGCCACAAACGTTGAAAGATGGAATCAATTCGCTTGTCCTGACAGCAGCTCGCCGAAATTTGACGCAAGCACTTGAGGAAGGGTCCGGTGCTTTCAAGGAAAGTTTGGAAGACCTCAGACCTCTTGAGACATCGGCATATACTATTCGAGAGAACCACCATCCCATTGAAGCGCTCGTGATCGGTCAACACATCATCAAAGAAAGCACACATTCGATGGCGGCTTTTTGGGAGATTGTGAATGAACAGATTATGGTACAAAGCTCGGGGTTGACCATGGATGCACGGATCTTTGAAGAGCAATGGCAAAAGCTGTACAATCTTTTACCATTCCTCGGGTTCGACGCCCAGGGGATACTTGAGATTCGACAGCGTTTTCAAGATTCACTTGATAACTGGGCCCCTATAAAGCGTATGATAAGCCAGGTCCTCGCAATATATACATTCAATGAAAGCGTCCAACCGCCGAGTTTAAATGCCTACTGCCGTGCCCTGTTCAGCCGATGTCTTCACTTGATTAATGGCTGGGGTTGGCGGAGATGTGAATCAATCATTGGATCATTATTTGACTTCTTTGCCCGCAATAATCTGGCTCACTTGAGGAACGAGGGAAGCCATGGATCTCCGATATTCCTCGAGCATCTAGACCAAGAACCTTCCCTAGAAATGTCAATCAACGATCGATGCTTTCATATTCTCCTGAAAATCATCGGCAGCGGTCTCAAGCGTATGCGGCAAATCTACCCTGAGAAAAAGATTCGAGATATTGTATGGCGCCTCATGCCAAACCATGGTCGCTCACATCCCAAAGAGAAAGCTATCCGTCAAGAAGACCTAGATGCCTTGAGGAACCATCATGATCTTCTGTGCACTCTATACTGGGCTGCACCTCGAGGCATTCGCCCTCGCTTAAGTGTTATCAGAAATCTTGTCCATCTGGAATCCTCCCATCGAGAAGCTTGTCATATCAGTATTAGAGCCTGGTCCAATCTTGTCAGGTTTCAGATATCAACAAAAGAGCCTACATCTAGCCTGAAACCCTTTGCGGATTGGCATGATGATTTGTTAGGACAGGTTCTACGTCAACATAGTTTAGCTCGCACGGAAGCGGAGGAGCAGGTCACATCAGCGCAGCGTTCCGGCGGTCCTGCCATCCCGAAAGACCTACTTGAGTCCACCGTAAGAAAGAATCAGAGGCAAGTCGAAGCAATACTCGGCGATGCTTTGGTGTCTCTGAAACGGGCGGTGGATGGGGCCCGTACTCGGGGAGCTGCCGAAGCTCTGCTGACACCAACATTGACGCAAGTTTTTCTTCTCTTCGATGCCAGAAGGCCCCAAGCCAACAGGAGTATCGTCGAAGCGCTAGACGTTCTGGTTGCCCATGTGGGTCATTATTCCAAGTCTGATGAGGACAGCCAAGATTACGGTGATTGGCCAGTCTACAATGACGATAGTCTTTCACTCTCTGACAATGATGTGGGCTCCTCACAGCATCAGACAACCATGCCGCTACAAGACATTGTTCATGAACCTCTCAGGCATCTTCTCTCGAACTGCTTTGGCGCCGATACAATACCTAACGACACTCTTCTCTCAAAGCTCGTTGAGGTCTGGGCCGAGGTGGCTCGATGTCTTGTCCGCCATGGTACAAAATCCTGGAGTGATTACGTGGGACGATTTGGTCATGACTCTTGGACTTCTTTGAGAGACACTGAGCAGACCCGGAAATTCACCGCATACTTCTTAGCCGTGCTGACAGAGACCGATGAGAAAGTTTACGAAGAAAACAAGACTTTCTTTGTGATATCCTGGATTACATCCCTGGTCGAGCGAGAATCCATGCTCAAATTCCAACACCGACTTACCTCAGCCTTGCTGAATAGAGATACTAACAATCCTTTGCTGGAAAATCTACCATTTCACGCATCCAGAAACACTGATCGCTTCGAAATCAGCGCAACCGAGTTTGCTCAACGCAGGCTGTCACTAATTTCCAGTATCCTGTCAAACATGCGGGAGTCGGTAGAAGACGCCCTATGCACCTCATCCATCGATGCCGCAATGCTAAAACAAGAATACAAAGAAATTCTAAAGCACCTCATGCTCACCATGAAGCAGCGATACCAGGAACTTGGCCACGGTCCCGACGTCCGTGGTGCTTACGTAGACTTTGTTCATCGAGTCGTGGAGTTTTTACAGCAACACACATCCGCTATCTGCCCTGTTGACCGCTTCTTCTTAGACTCGGCTACCTTCCCGTTACCGGCCAAAGATCCGAACTATGTAGTTGGACAGCTTAAGAACTATGGACTCAGATTGCGTGATTCGAGAACGCCGAAGCAGCTTGCTGTTTTCCTGCAGTCGGTTTCGGAACGAGCGATGGTAGATGAGCAACAAGAGTACCTGGTTGGCCAGCTTCATGCCGCATTAGCCCATGCGTTCGAGTCCGGCGATGCGAGGAAACCCACGCTGCGAGCTTTCGTTGTCAAAGCCATCGTTCCCGCTTACATCGAGGTGGCTTTCACCAATGCCAGTGGCTGGCTCCTCGCTTCACCGATGCTGCAGGCTTTACAGAGGGTGTTCAGCGACCTGCTGACCGACCTCGACGGCACCAACCCAGCCAGTGTAACCATCGTGCTGTCCACAATCACCGTCTTCCTCGATCGCCTACGCTTCTCTTTCAATCTCCTTGTCGATCACTCAGGCCTCCTAGATCAACCTAAGGTCCTGAGAACGCTCCTACTGTCCTACTCCGCCATCACAGCCACAATGCCCGTACTAGACTATATCACTCGTCTCTCTAGCCCCTCTGACCGCGCAGTTGCTTGCGTTGGCTTTTTCGCCTCTTTCGCTACGTTCGTAACGGAGATGCTACTTGACTGCTCCGATGTGCTCGCCCCAGAAACGGACCATTCCGACCCGATCCCACCGCCACCTGAGTACGCCGACGTCCACAATTTCGCGCTGCAAGAGCTACGTGGAACACTGACCAAAAACTGGATCTGTCGTGATGAGCAGTACCACGTAATTAGGGGATCCTCGAGAAAGGAGGTCATAGTCGGCATAGGATCGTACGCGGAGGAGAAAGAGCGTCTCACGGTAGAAATCGAGAGGTTTCAGCAGTGCTTGGGTGCGATGCCAGCGCTAAAGAGCGATAGTGAAGAGGAGACGATAAATAGGAGGTTTGGCGGGATTAGCATGGCTGATATTCTTTTGAGCTGAATGGGAATGCATTTGCAAGGGGGTATTAGTCAGCAGCATTCGTAGGCGCATGAAGATTTGGGTGTGGGGTTAGAGGGGATTGGATCCAGTTGAGATTGCGTTTAATGATGTTTGGACGACTATGTGTGTCCTCGGTGCATACTCTTAAGGAAAGGCTACTGAGACATAGGTAAGGCTATAAATCATGAAAATGAACCAACCCATACCACGTTGCCAACAACAGATTCTTCGTGCAGCACATGCGATTGACTCCTTGTCTCCTGCGATTCCCATGCATGTCTCGTATCCTCAGAAAATGCGCAAAATACATACGCCCTAGCACACGACACGTAGCCCAATTAGGTTCAATTAGGGTTCTCGCCACAATCCGGGAGGGACGCCGGGATGAAGTCATTTAGCCGGCGCTTTTTGCAGCTTCCAATGATCACCACTTCCCCAAGCTCCCACTTCTCCACCTAATCGCCTCAATACTGCTGCATGGGGATGCAGTAACATGCTCTACGACCTTCAAATACTCCCACATCCTCTCCAATCCTCCCTGACTACCTCAATGCCTCCTTCGTCCACGGATCAACTCTCCCCATCCTCAATGACCGATTCCCCAAAACCGCCCTCCACCACCATGCATGACCCTCTCAAACTCTCAAAACCCCAACCAGGCGTCAAAAAGCCTTCCACAACCGCCACCACCTCCGCAAAACGTGAAATCGCCTCCCAAACCCTCACAACATGGACCTACCCTCCTTCCCCCGCCCACCCCCTACCTCCCAACCGCCTAAACCCCACCACCCGCTGGGTCGAACGCTCCCCAGACTCCTCGCCTTGCCCCTCTCCCTCCCTTACCTCCACAACAGCACCGCCAAACGCATACCAATACGACAACCCGGATTCGCTCGCCGCGCCTTCGCTGAGCAGGAAACGCAAAAGACACAGGAAGCTCCATGAAGAAATGGCCTGGAACGAGGGGCTCAGGATCTGGGTCGAGAGGAGAGACGCATGGAGCGGCGCACTACCGCAAAGCCCATACCAAGTCGACGGCGCATCTCCCATCCCTAACAACGGACGCTCCCCCCTACATCTGGGACCCCCATCCCCTCCATCACCACCACCACCTCCCCTTCTCCCTCTCGCACCCCCCATCCTGGCTCCTACCCACCCCATCCGCGCCTCCATATCCCCGCACACCTACCCCGCCATCTACAGCAGAGTCGTCGTGCAAGGCCTCACCCCGACGGTGCCGATCAACCTCAAAGACGTCGTGAGAGCCATGGTGGCGGGCTTGAAAGCAGATGGCGAGTGGCCCCCAAAGGGAGAGGTGGAAGGGGAGGCCGGGAAAGGGATTTTGAGTGGGAGTGCGGGAGGGAAGGTGAGGAGGGGGGTTAGGAGGGTGGCGAGGGTGCTGGGGGCGTTGGGCGATGGCGGTTAGGATCGTGAGGTGGGATGGGAAAGTGCATCTTGGAGGGATTAATGCTGCATTGGGGTTCGGGCGTCCTAGGAAGATGGCGTCGGTTACTTGGGACTACTATATGCATACCCACGGATTGGGATCGGATGCTGGAGCATTGATATTGAACTGGCAGATGCATTGCCAATGGGCAGTATGATGCAATATTATCCATTGCAGGATTTCGCCGGTGCTGCAAAGCTTGAAACGCAGAATAAAATGTGAAACAGGCAAAAACAAGCAAACGACCCTACCTTGAAACCCGCGAGAACAGCCAGCCAGCCCATCCATAGAAAGAAATCGATTCTTTCTCAACTGAGTAGGAGTAGGAGTATCGACTATAATAACGGATTCACAGCACCTCGCGTTTTTTCATTTCCTCATCCCCCCATCCCCCTTCAGTAACCGTATCAAACAAATATCCCCCACCCCACCTACCTTACCATCCCCCTTCAGTACCGTATCAAACAAACATCCCCCCCCCCCATCAACAGTACAGTACGTATCTCCTCCTCCCCAATCTCCTCCTCCCCAAAATCCACCACCACCAACCACCAACCAACCAACCAACCAACCAACCAACCGACCGTCCCATCCCATCCCATCCCATCCCATCCCATCCCTCCCATCCCTCCCTCCCCATTTGATTCCTCCCCCCTATGATTTTTCTTCTTCCAACGGATCTGTATAGGAATTTTTTAGATCAAAAGAGCAAAAAGCAAAAAGAAGGGGGACGACGGGGCGCTGGAGTTGAGGAAACGAGGTGCGCGTGTGGTGGTGGTAGAGTTGGTTGTTGTGGGGGAGAGGGAGGGGAGAGAACGAGAAAGGGATACACAACATATCATTATTCTTTCCCCCCAACTTTGCCCGTTTTTGAAATATCTGGTTATGTTTGTTTTGTAACGGTTTGTGAATGGTTTTTTTCCCTTCCTTTTCGATTTCTTCTACATAGAATATCTCAGTTATTCGGTTTTTGGTGGGTTTTTTCCCTTGGGTTTGGCGGGTTGAGGAAATTTTATCGGAGGGGAAATCGGTCGTGGTCCGTGGTTAGGCGTGGTGATATTGTTTGATTTTGAAGGAGTTGGTTGGTTTTTCTTTTCTTTTTTAGTCTGGGGGTTTTGTTTTTCTTGGTTTTTTGGTTTACGGTCCTTTTCATGTATGATGTGGTTGTATTCTTCGGACTTTTCATATATATATTTATATGTTATCTTGTATTTCTGGTCGCGATCCGAGACAATTTGTGAAATTTTGCGCACTTTCTGAAATCTCAATTCAGATCTTCAAGAATTTCACATACACTCGATTTGTAGACTTCAAGTAAACTCTAGATAGTAGAGAATACTATAATATGTTTATATAGAAAGAGTTGAATTATATAAAGATCTTGTGCGTTAACAGAAGCTATGCAAAATAAGTCGTGTTCATCGCACAAATTAAAAAGTGATTTTCGATTTTCCGCAAGGATAGAATTTTCGAAAAATTTTGCGATTTTTACGATTTGAGTGAACCAGCAATGGACTTTCAAGCAACAGAGATCACACTTGAAGATACTAAAATTAAGCACGAGTTGAGAACCATAAATTCATAATATTTGAGCTATGTTTAAAATGAGAGACAAATTGATTGAACGCGATACGAGTCGTCTAAATCAATACAAAGTGTCAAAAATGAACTTTTTGACGTTTCGACAGAAACGGTGATTTTTCCGAAACGACCCGAGAAACTTTGGCAGGCACGATATAGGAAGCGACAAGGGAGCAAGGGAACAACTGGGGAAAATATTGATAAATCAGGCGTTAGCGAGGGAGCAAAGGGGGCAGTGCAGGGGCTCAGCACGCTGGAGCTTGAACGGAATTCATTGAGCCTGGCTTCAATTGCCTTGGTGTTTGGCTCGTTGCTGCGTATTCCGTCTGGCGTACGGAATAGGTGATTCAAATAGGCGGTTTGGAATGGCCCGCCCTACATTATATCTGAAGCTACATACCCACGTTTAATGCACCGGCCCCCATATTTACAAGAAAGACCCAGTCGCCCACTACACAGACCCTCTACCTAAGCCGGCCTCAAGTTTGCCCTGCATGTCGACTTCGCTGAGCACTATACTTATGCCTTTGGCGGTTTACGCATCTCGTGATTGGTCGCCTCGTGGCGCTTTCGCGTCGGCAGCCTTTCAAAAAGTGCGTATTGTTAGGTCGTCAAGATGTACAACGGAACTTCGACTTGTATGTATTAAGGCCTCCTCGCATTAGAATTTACCGTGAAAAATTATCAGCACAAGCCGAGCTCTGTCGTCCGCGAGGAACGTTCTTTGCTCTTTCAATGTCTGGACCCGGCTCGACTAAGCCCGTTTCGCCATGCCCTTCAACAATTGCCGCTTCTAGGTTTGTCCAGGAAACTCCATATGCAATTATCATACTGTAAGACTGTACTGATCTGGAGCAACGCCGATCAGCAGTCCCCTGCTTAAGAATGTGGATCCCATTGACCTCGCATGGCAAAACGCCCGGCGATATGCATTGGAACACTACATGCAAGACCAACTGGCGGATATTGCCTCCGCCGAGTCAGTCGAAAACGTCCTCGAGCATTTGCAGGTGCTGCAGAGCAAAACAAATAAGAAAGCGATTGTCCGTTTCTATGGGAGATTTCGGGGCTTTCTCGACCGCGTAGCCCAATTCGAAGAGGTCATGAAAATCTACAGTAACAGCCACATGGCAGTGGCAATTCTGTGGGGCTCCGTCAACCTACTTCTAGTAGTAAGTATACGTATTCCAGTCATTGCAGTCCTCCAAGATTGGAGCAGCATCACCTACTATTCTCTTCTAGGTCTCACGTAGAGCCCTAAACTACCTAGATATGTTTGCTAAGGTCCTGAACGATCTTGGCGATCACTTGCCTAGAATGCAGCTGTACGCAGGCCTGTTCTCAGACAATGTTCGGCTGCGCGACATGCTTGCCGCGGTGTATAGTGATCTGATGGATTTTTGTATCCTCGCAACTACCTTTTTTGGCAGAAAAAGTCAGTATTATGTCCCCTTTCCAGTCTGAGTCTGAAGCTCACCATGGCTTCCCAGGCTTTTCTATGCTCAGGAAGATTATTTGGGGCGATTTTGAGGTCTGTTCAAGCAGGATCGTTGCCAGGTTGTCAAAGCACAGAGATATCCTCGACGTCGAAGCCAACGCGTGCCATGCTGTCGAGTCCAAAACTGAGAGGCATCAGCAGAGTTCTCACCGCGAACTCCTGGAATGCCTAGAGGTCTTTAAGTGGCTTGGTGCTGCAGATACAGAAGACCACCTCGACAAACTCCAGCGACTGCATGCAGAGTGCACTGGTATGTGGTTTTTCGAAAGACCAGAGTACAAATCATGGTCAGGGGGTACTCAGAAGCTGTTGTGGGTGAACGGAATACCAGGGTAACGTTGTTTATCGTTCCGTTAGGCCCTCGACGCCGTGTCTTGTCCGTTGACTGAGAGTTTTATAGATGCGGTAAAAGCATCCTTTGCTCTACTCTGGTCGCACATCTAAATTCAAATCAACCAGGGAGCCGAGTCTCATATTTCTTCTGTGACGATGGACATTCGATGAAGAGAACCTCCATCGGGATCCTGAAGTCTCTCATTGCACAGCTAGTAGCTGGGAACCCCGATCTCGTGCAACTGGCTCGCGAAGTGATCATCAAAAGTGGCCAGGAAACAGCCACATCCTTCTCCAGGCTGATGGGTCTCTTCAAGTCAATGATTGAGCGTTCTTCTTCGGCAATATATGTTATCATTGATGGCTTAGACGAGTGTGTCGACGGGCCTCATTCTGGCCTGCTCCAGAAAATCACTGAGTTAGCCGCCATGCAGCCACTTTATCTAGGGGTCTTCAGTCGAAGCGAACCATGGCTTCGCCCTGTGCTGTCAGCCTGGCCTTCTGTTGAAATAACCCCGCAAGCTATAGAGCAAGACATGATCCTGTACGTTCAAAAGGCGGTTGAGAGGCCTCCACTTTCCAGATTCTCGAACGAAACTCTGGCTCGACGAATCAAACAAGTTTTAATAGAAAAAGCTGACGGACAATTTCTGTGGACGCGGCTAATGATTGAGACGCTTGAGAAAGCAACCTTCGCATCCGAAATCAATCAAATGTTAAGTGATGTTCCTCTCGGCCTCGGCCAATTGTACAGTCGAATTTTGGAAAAGTTGCTCACCCAGCCTAGTCGGCGACAAAATGCTGCGCAGCTTTTGCTCAGTTGGCTTGCCTGTGCTGAACGTCACTTGACAATGTCAGAGCTAGCCACAGCTCTAGCTGTGCGTCTCGGAGCTACAGAAATTCATTCCGACGACCTTGTCATCGATCTAAGGGGGTTTCTTGAGGATGTTTGTGGGTCACTTGTGAGGGTATCCGAGCCGAACAAGGATCAATCTGAACCTGTGGTAAGCTTGGTACATCTCACAGTCAAAGAGTACCTACTTGCCTCGGAAGAGCTTTGTAGTTCGAAGTCGACTCCTGTCGCCAAGTTCCGAGTGGACAGGTTCGAAGCAAATCGACATCTTGCAAGCACCTGCATTACGTATCTGAGCTTCGATGTGTTCAAAAATTTTTCTGCAAATACGACGTCAACACAATACCCCAATTCTGTACCTCAAGACCTCCTTGATTACGCAGCCTTGTACTGGGTGCAACATTTGGTTAAGTCTGGACCACCGTCAATTGACCTTTTGCGCCGTTTGTATCTATTCATACAGTCCGATCAGCTATTAGCGTACATCGAGCGCACGGTTGCCGTCAACAATGCCGGGTTTTCTATCAGTAATTTGCTCGTTTCGCAAAACCTTCTGAATGACTGGATTCAACAATGCGACGCTGGAGATCCGCGTCTCGCTATGGTCTCGGAATGTTTTCGCGTGCGATTGGAAGACGCTGTTCAGAGAAGAAGCGCACTTCTTGGTGACGATCACAGTGAAACCATTGAGGCAAAGTTTCAACTTGCTCAACTACTACATTTTCGCGGACACTGGGCCATGTCTGCAACACTTCACCGAGAAGTCATGGACGCCCGAGTACGGACCATTGGCGAACATAATCGTAATACATTAGGCTCGATGTTCTGGCTCGCCAATGTACTGACGCGTCTGGGAAAGCACAATGAAAGTCGAAATCTCCAGGAAAGGGCGCTCCAACATCAGAAGGAAATCTTGGGTCACAACGACCCCGACACGCTCCGCTCCGAGGATGGTCTCGCCAAAATTTTGAAGGAGCAAGGTTTGCTCGAAGAGTCTGAAGTCATGTCGCGAGCTATTCTCATCAAAAAGAATCGAGTATTTGGCAAGAGCAGTTTAGAAGCGGTACTTACGATGGACGTTCTCGCTGCGACTCTCAAGGATATCGGTTTACGGCACAATGAGACAGGCAACAACGCACTGGCAATGCAAGCATTATGGGAATGCGAAACTATCAGTCTGAATAGTCTAGCCATCAGGGAGGCGCAGTTAGGTGAGGACAACCCCCAAACGATCACTTGCATCAACATGCTCGGTATTGTTCTCCGCCACCTCAAGCGGCCTGAAGAGAGCGAGCAATATCATCGCAGAGCTTTGCGAACACGGCGGAAGATCTTCGGTCCGAACAACCCACACACACAGAGGAGTATGATATGCCTTGGGTCGGTGCTTCTAGATCAGGGAAGGATTCGAGAAGCGCAGGAGATCGAGCAAATGTTCCGAGCAAGCCAAGCTGCAGATGGTACCCTGCTAGAGAGAGATGGAGCTTCAAAAGTTTGGGGAAGGTAGACATTGAGAAGCTTTTACTAGCTGGAGCGGCTCTCGCTCATGCAAATATGCATCATAATTGTAACGAAAACATAGAGATATGGATTTGAGAGCGTAGACGACTCCTACGGCTTATCGGAATTGCCCCGACGCCCATGAGATAGCCTTGACTTTAATGAGTGCAGAGCAATCTTTTCCTTAAATCAGGTCCTTAGCCTTTCTCATATTTCAATACGTGAATAAAATGTGGACCGCAGGCTACGTGGGAAGGACAGCGCTGAGGTTAAGGGCTGCATGACCGGAAGCCAAATAAAAGCCGGGCAGATGTTTACAGTAATTCCAGGGATGCACAATTATAATGTTTAATGTGATATCGCGAGTGATCGTGGGCACGGAGATATCAAGAAGCTTGCGAACGAGTACTGCGACGGCGATAAAAGTGAAAGTCGGTGGAACGACTTGTGATCGGAGAGCGATACCTCTTTTCAGCCGGAAACTCTGTGTCTCTTGCGATAATAAAACAAGGACAAATCTCGGTTCAGAGAAGAGCATGTCTTGTTGAGATATCTGAAGATGGAGATTTTAAGCTAGTAAATTCGATGACTAATTATTAAATTTTGTCTTGTCTTTTTAAAAAAAAAAATCGACTGCCACTATCAGACTGACTCTCTTCGTTCAGCACGGCGAGTCTTTTTCTGCAACTTCGAAGAAGTTGTCTCAGAAGCCTGAGAAGCGAATTTGACCCCCGTTGACGCCTTGCTGAGGGGTGGTGGACAGCAAGATTTTCAACGCCGAACATTGCCCTCCTAAAGCGCGGATAATGCTCATGCTCTTCTTATGTAAACAACTCAGGCAAATGTCAGATGTAGCGCCCAAGCGGTGTCCTAGTGCTACTCTGGGTGATTGATGGACTAAGAGTAGGATTTATGATCTTATTCAAAAGTCCTCTGTCTTCATAGAGATCGATAGCATTCAGTCTTCTTCCAACATATACATATTGTGTTATCAGATCATCGTCAGTAACGCGTCTGTAGACTGGTGTCTGTGTTGGAAACAGGGAACAGTACTGTTACCCAGAGTTTTCACCTTCTTCCTCCCTTCGTAGTTCCTACTTTCTAGAGTAGTTCAGTTAATATATACACATGCTCGATAAATTGCAGAATTCAATCGTAATGTTTTTTAAATAAAGAAGTCTCGAGCCCTTTAATGTATTTTCTGCGCGGTCATCTGCAAAGTAACTTGAATCTAGCTATACGAGAGCGCGTCTACTCTCTTCCGCCTGTGTATGAAGTATTTCTGTAAGTTTGCTGCTAAAATTGTTAATGAAGCTTTATTTATCGATGAATGAGATGATTCTTTGGCCCAGTGCGTCAAAGTGTGTCAATATGAGGGCTAGTCAGATTTCCCCTTAGTTCCGCTATATACGTTGCTGAGTGTATTGAGACTCATCAGAAAGATTGTTGGATTGCTATGATGTGTAGGGCACTCTTTTACCTTGGATTTAGCTTGATAGGGCTAGATTATTGCCTATCTAGTTGATCAAGGTCCGCCATGTCCATATATTGGCAGGGCTGGCCGATCCACCGCGGGGAGCCTCTCTTCCGGTCAGCTCGCTGGAAAGCCTCTGATCCGGTGATCCCATTGGGAAGTACCAAAGTCTAAAGTTGTTGAAAACGAGTAGGGCAGCTCAGGCCGAAGGCTGGGAGATCCATTTTAGGCTTCCACCTGCTGCGCCCCTGCACTGCCCCATAGTGCTCCCTCTCTGCTCCCTCGGTGCTCTCTTGCTCGTCTTCTGCTCTCCCTTGTTCCCTGGTGCTCCCTTTAAAGCGGCCCTGCTCCCCTTTCCGAACGCAAACGGTAATCATGAATCCTAGGTGAATCGGTGTCTATTAAACATCTTTTATATCAGTTTGCATAATACTATGTATAAAACTACTCAAGATTATTTGCAGGTTGTAGAGTATACTTGAATATACTTTTAATATACGTTATAGCGGTATATCGATGCAGTGCGTTGACGGAAGCTCTGCAAATAAGTCGTATTTACTACACAGATTGAAAAGTGATTTTCGATGTTCCGCCAAGGAACCTGCTCGGCACGGTAAACAAACTACAGCTACCGTCTTATGATTTGTTAAACCATTAGCAGCACCCGCCCTCGTATATATATATATACACACATAACTTCGATTCTACACTTCCACCACCAACTCTCCTCAAGAAACCCCCTTCCCCCCCCCAAAAACTCTTTTTTCTTCTTCTTTCTTTCTTCTTTAGTACTCAAGTCACTGTTTTTATTTTTATTTCTTATCGTAGATGAGGGAAGAAGCATAAAGGGGTGACGTGACGTGACAAAAGAGTGAAGATGTTTTGTTGAAAGGCGGTGAGGAAAAGTGGCGTTGAGGGGGTTGATATGTGAGATTGTGAATTTATAAATGTTCGACGAGGTTGTAGTTCTGTGGTAAGGGGGTAGGTGGGGGTCGTAGAGAGGGAGAGGGGGGGGTGGGGGGACGGAAGAGTTCGAGTGACGAGTGCGAGAGTGAAAAGGTTCGAAATACATCCCACACCTATATACCAACCTCAACGAACGTCCACTTGGAACCAAACGCCCAAAGATGCAACACTCTCTATGATTCGACGCCCTCAAAACCCAACCACACGTAATAACCCATAGCCAACAGTAATGGCAACTACAAAAGTGATGATACTTGCCGGAATTCCTCTCGAGATGAAGTGTTTGACCTGCAGGTAGCGCTGGCCGGTTTGGTCGTCTTCCATCATTATGGCGGCTACGAGGTTGTTAGATTGGCTGATAGGGGGGATATAAGGGTTGGGTGGGACATGGGAGCGGGTGAGGTGGGTTAAAGGAGGGGAGTTGCGGAGCGGGAAAAGGGAAAAGGGGAAAGGGGAAAAAGGGAAAAAAGAAAAAGGGAGACTCACTCATATTTGGGAAGCCGCTAGTAGGTAACCCTGCAGCGGCGCTGCAAATAATCACACTGCTAAACACCAACAAGTTCGGATGTGGCTCGCTCATGCCCTGGCCCACCTGCGCAACCAAGGGCAGAATAATCAACGCAGCAACCGTGTGACTGATAAAGGTCGCAACAACAATCATCAAACTGGCAAACACCACCAGCACGCCATACAAACTCATGCCATCGACCTTCTCGGTTATGGCGCCGGCAATCGTGTGCAAGAGACCGGAGCTGGAAACCGCTTTGCCGAGGGAGAGGCCTCCGGCGGCGAGGATGATGATGGTCCAGAGGAAGTTGTTAAAGTCTTCTTTGGTGAGGATGCCGGTGCCGAAGAAGAGGACGATGGGGATGATGGCGACGACGCCCATGTCGCCGAAGACGCTTTCGAGTTGGTGCGTTATGCACCATAGCACGATTGTCAAGACAGTGACGCCGCTGATAAACCACTGCACGCCTGTGAATTTGTCCTTCATGGGGCGGATGGGGATAATTGTGGTGCCTCTGCCGGGTTGGAAGGTGATGAGGAGTAAGAGCCAGATTAGAAGAATGGAGATGATACAGACGGGCAAGGCGACGAAGAACCAGATGCCCCAGCCCGGTTGGGGACGCATGTTTTGCAGGGCGATGATGTTTTGAGGGGAGGCGATTGGGGACGCTGCGCCGCCGATGTTGGAGGCAAGCGCGATGCCAAGAATGAGGGCTTTGGAAAAGGACGAGTCGGACGGAAGGTTGCGGAGAAGAGGCTAAAGAGTCAGATCGTTTCCAAAGGTTGGAATGGAGTCTGGAGGGCCTCACTTGAATAATGGAGAAACACAAAACTGGTGCTGCAACATTGCTGATCCACATACTTGCAATCATTGCAACAAACATATTCGTCACAAGCACTGTCCGTGGTCTTGTCCCGGCTTTGCTGAGGACAAAGGTAGCCATGAGTTTCGCAATGTGGAATTTCGATAGTGCTGCTGCTATCGTAAATCCTCCTAGTAGTAGCACAATGACTGGCGTCCACATAGCTGCAAAGACGTGTCCTGCTGCGTCTTTGGCATCCAGTCGACGATGCGGCTTCTGATCAGACCGCATTACACGGAGAACAACCACCAAGAAAGGAACTAGAAGCGCTGTAACAAAAAGCGGTATGACCTGCGAGGCGTAAGCAGGCACGGTAGGGAATCGGATTCGGACGAGAGAGTAATACTTCTGTTGCCCATAACAAGCTTACAAACACCAGCATAGCCAAGCAATTCTGCTGTGCTGTTTCCTCCATTATCGGTTCTACCAGTAGTACAACAAATACAGCTATGATAGCCATCAAGGTAAAAAAGGTCGAGCTGAAAAGCCACCGTGGACACGTAAATCTCCCAACTGGAGTGACCAGCTCTTTTGTCCCCATTTCATCTGGCTCATCCCCTTGTAACCGTGCTTTCGATGGATCATGGTCTGCACCTAATAAAGTCCGTCGCATACCCATGTTCGCAGCTTGAGCTTTTCGTTCGATGCCAATCATCTCTCGCCAGACCGTATTCCGCTCCCATACGACGTGCTCTCGAAGATGTAATCTTAATTCGCGCCTTGCCATTTGAACATCACCTTTCGTGCCAATGTCTGCATACAGCTTCTCGGCGGTCGCAATATTCTCATCAAGATGCTTCATTGTCGGTTCTCGGAAGGGAATCGCTGTATTGACCGAATTCTTGATGTATTTGCTTTTCAAATCCCGATTCATGGTCTTGTCGTACTTCTTCAGCGCCTTGGTAAAGCCCGTTTTGTTAAGCTGAATGAAGGACTTTAACTCGCACAACGATACATAGTGGTTGATGATCCTTTTTTTCAGTGTCATACCCGAAGCATACAAAGCGGAGAATGTCTGATCACTGTAATCATCATATGCTTGGCTTGCTCTTCGCTTTGGCAGTTCTCTCGAGCTTCGCAGGTCATCTACACTCTGCTCTCCATCCCAAGGTCTACTCCTGTCCTTGACTTTTCCATTGTTAAGTGCAGCTCCCTCGTCTGCGTCTTCATCACTTGAGGCGTCCTCGTCGGCCTCATTGATCGACGCGCTCACATTGCTGACGCCCCTTTGTCTTCCAATCCCAAAGTTCCGGAATATGCTGCCTTGACGGCCTCTTCCACCCTTTCTGCTTCCAGGCGGTCCGTCATGTTGGTCAATGTCATGCCCTTCGGTTTCACCCTCGTAGGACTGCACATCTCTCACCACAGCATCGATTTCCCCGTATATCTCGAGTTCTTTCAGCTGATAAAAGGAGGATATTTTCTCGAGTTCCGAGTCCAGGGCATGTCGGAACACAGTGTCAGGATCATCGTTACTGGTGAGTAACGGGGATGCTTCGGCATCATGAGGTCCGGCGGAGGCTTGGTTGATAGACTTTTCGATGGCGTAGATACTAGGGCATAAACGAAAGAGTCAGCCTGTATCCGCAAGGGCATCTTTGCTGAGCGCATCGTGTTCAAAGCAGTGTTCGATGCTCCATCCAACTCCCAAACAAGCTTACAGCTTCTTCAAATTGCTATACGATATGTAACTGCTGCTCCAATCGGGCACAGCATTAAACTGAATACTGTGGGAGAACTTCATCTCTTCGGCGCCGAGGATGCGCTGGAGCTTCCGCTCCCGCTTCTGATCCCTCCTATGCTGGCGATTGTTGTCTTGATCTCGGTTGCTTTGGTCGGATTTCCCAGCAAGGTTCTGGAGTTCTATCATATACTCGTACGAGTAGCGAACCCCGTAACGTGTGTATGAATGGCTCAGGTGGGTCGGCCATCAGGTGCCTGCCTACCTTGTCTCAAATCATAAAGTTTTGCGCGGTCTCGGTCGGCGTGCGTCGGTCGCGGGAGGTTACTGGAGGGATCAATCATTCGAGATCGCCGACAGGGTTTGTGAAGGTCACGGGACTCACGGCAACTGCCTTAGCGTCCTGCTCCCGATAATTCGGCGATTGGGCAAATCTTCGGCTGGGGCAACAAGGTACCGTAAGTACCTATGTATTCCGTACCAAATGGAAAATGGTCATGGAGGCACGTGAAACTGATTGATCTTGAGACTAACCAATCTTCTTCGAATTATTCAATTTCCCACGTATATTCATTCATACTTGGCTCGACCATCAAAACCATTCTTCTCTACATAGTACCTTGGTATAAGAAACGCTAATAGTGTCTGGCCAAGGCGGATACATTGAGACACCCATTATACGACAGTCTGCTAGATCTTTGATAATTCCTGCTCCGGCACTTGCTATTTACCCAAATATATATCCAAGACTTCGGCGCTGTTAAGCAAATGTGGCGAGTACAACCGATCAGTTCCTGTAGTGTCTTCTGTTAGCGAACGAAAAAACCCTCCAACAAGGGTAGATGAAGCGGTGTAAAGAAAAGCCAGCACATACAGCAACCCAATCGTCAAATCCCCATGAATCTTCGCCTTCAACTGAATCTCCACATCAAGATTAATCTCCAACCGCAACCTCAACTGCTCCCCCTTTCCCCCGTCCTCCTCCTCCCCTTTATCCCCACCTCCAGTCAACCCCCCCACCGTCTTCCCCACCTGATCAGTTGCGCCGTTCACAACTTCTCCGGCTTTGTTCGTGGCCTCTCCCGCCGTCTGCTGTGCCATTTGCCCAGCGCCTTCTGCTGTTTCTCCGACTTCGTCGAGCGAGTCTAGCGGTCCGCCTCCACCGCCGCCGCCGTTGGCCTCTTTGGTTTTCTGGCCGCCTCGCTTTCGGTTGCGGTTTTTGCGCCCACCGGCTGGTGCTGAGCTCACGTCTGAGCGCGCAACGGACTCGGTGTCACTGTCGGGCACCTTACTGCGTCCACGACCACGGCTTTGACGGCGCTTGGATTGAGCGCGCGATTGCGATTGTTTTTGCTGTGGAGGGGCGTCGCCGTTTGCTCCTCCGTTTGCTTGCCCATTAGCTTCGGCTTGCTCCTCGCCTTTGACATCGCCCTCGGCTTCCCCATCGGCTTCGTTTTTAGGTTCTTCCTTGGCTTCACCACTGTCTCCTCCTTTCTCTCCTCCTTTCTCTTCTCCTTTCTCTTCTGCCTCTTGTTTCTGCTGTTGTTGTTTTTTGTTTAGCTTGGGTGGAGTGCGTTTGGCTTTCTGTTCGGATTTTTGGGAGGCTTGACCGCCGACTCCTCCTGAGCCTGATGCCGCGGCGGAGCCTGAGGCGTTGGCGCCAGCCGAGGCTTGGGTTTCGTCTGTTTTGGATTGTTCTTCTGACATGTTTCGTTGTATGTGGGAATTAAGCTGGGGAGAGAGTGCGCAAGAGCGTAATCAATGTGAAAGCAATGATAGCAATGATGAGAAGATAATTGAGATATTTACCTTACTGGACTTGAACGATGCGGGGAGAATCAATGAGGATGAGGCGAAACATGGGAAATGGCTGGTATCAGACAAGGAACTCTCAAATTACGCAATGACGGAGCACACTCCTTTCGTATCACACACAACTCATCCACTCGTGCCCCGCGTGTAGTTTCCCCTCTAGAGGGACTCCCTGCATTGGTGTGTGGCTCAGTGGCTGGAAGGCTTGACGGCAACAGGGGAACTGCCAGGTTTCGGGGGGTCCAAGCAAGATTAGATTGCGCCTTTCGGATCATGTCTGCCGAGCCTTATAGAACTAGTTATGGGGCCCGCCACTTAGGATATCAGCTCCAGGAGTCCATCAGCATCAGCATCAGCGTAGTTGTTGGAGAGGGACTCTCTACTCCGTATGTTGCATTGGGACGAACCCACGTGTTCGGATTCCCAGTCATCACCACGTTTGAAATGTCTGCCAAACGCTGGTACTGCGCGATGACATCGGTTGGCCATGGAGTCGGATTGCAGGTGGGCCCCGAGCCAGACCCCTGTTCCCTGTCCAAGCCTGTTTCGAAGGACTAGCCGCGTTGGTAGCCGTCCAAGAAATCCAATCACTTCAAAGCCTGTTCTCCTCGAGAAGGGTGTCGTAGATTTGCTGTGTATACCAAACCTCCCTCCCATAGTAGTAATCCATCCTACCCTCATTGTCGTCGCCGTATACCATCAGACCTTCCCATCGCTCCCACTCCTTTCAACCATCACTGTAACCTCCTCCCCAGAACCCCACAACCCACCACCCACCACCCACCATGTCCTCCAGCTCCCCCACCCCCGCCCGCCAATCCTCCACCAAAGAAATGACCGACACCGAAACCGACGACCCCGGCTACCGCTCGCGCTCCCAATCCCGCCGCTCCCGCCGCCGCAAACAAGCCCAGAAACAGCACAACCCCCGACAACCGCCGACCATCGAAGAAGAGACCCAAGCCTCGGACGCCCGGGCCAGATCCGGCGCCATGCAACCCTTTGAGCGCATCGGCCCGGACGAGACCTCCATGGACGGCCCCGTCACGCATGCGCGCGCGCAAAGGGGCGAGATCCCGATGCGGGGAGCGGATGCGGGGCAGCAGCTGAAGACGGGCCCGCAGGGAGGTGGGGAGAAGAAGAGCGAGATGATGGATAAGGATGGGTTGAAGTTGAGGTTGGAGTTGAATTTGGATATCGAGATTGAGTTGAAGGCGAGTATTAGGGGGGATGTGACGTTGGCTTTGTTGTAAGTGCTCCTGGAGTTCTGGCTTGTGGGCTGGTTGTGTTGAGGACTAAAGGAATTGACAGGGCGTAGGTCGTGAGCTGCTGTGGAGGTCGAGAGCGGTTTTGGATGATGGTTCGGGGTGGTAGGAGGTCCTCGTGTTGTGGATGGAGGACCTCGGTGCGAAAGGCTTCACTGTTAATGTTGGAATAAGTATGAGGCCAGCGTAAATTCTTTGGTATAATGTCACGAAGCTTTGGACATGTATAGCTCTTTTTTCTGTAACAAAAAATCTTAAACATTTGGCACGACATGATATTTGAGATTAGGGTTCTTTCTTCACATTCCACATGACGTCTCTGCGATTACCGCTCATGTTTCACGAACCAGCACCCTTACACTTCTAGGTTTTCGGACGCTTTCGGATCGAGTGACAAGATCACCCATGGTCGGAGAGAAAACCACCGGTATACTGTCCCACAGAGCAACACGAGAAGATTGGAAAATAGACAAATCCAAAACCCGCCCAAAGATGTACCATAACCTCGACACAAAGTCACCGCAAACCCGTTTGCCCACCGACCAAGAAAGCGTATCAAAGCAAAAGCAAAATTACCCACATGCGCACCTCACAAAACCTCACCCAAGTCCTCTTCCCTCACATCCACCCTCAAAACCCAATACTTCCCCCCCAACCCCCTTCGCCATCACGTCGTATGCCTCACCCCCCCATACCTCCCCGTCCCCTCCATCAACTCCATCACAAGCCGCTGCATCCCCCTCACATACTCGCGCACAAAGCACCAAACGCCCCTGGCATCCGTGTATGGAAACCCCTTTGGCATACCTTCCATGTCGAAGCCAGGGGCGAAGATGTGTTCCTGCCGTTGGGGAGAGAAGGGCCAGAAGGAGATTGTAGGGGGCTCGGGGTCGAGGAGGCTGTAGCAGTTGTTGGGGTTGCGGGTGAGGTGGAGTCTGGTGGTTGTCTGGGGCGAGGAGGTACTAGGTGGTTGGGGGCGTGGTGAAGTGGGTAAGAGGCGTGCCGAAGAAGTAGGTGAGGGTGGAGCGTTGATCAATATCTGCAGTCTTTCTGTGGGCATGGTTTGTGTTCGTGGCAGCCTGTTTGAGCCTTGCCGGCTGGTGAACATCGAGTGAGGTAGTTGATGGAGTGCTGTATGTGATGTTGCTTACGAATAGATCGATATAGTATGCTCTAAATGAAGGTGCGTAGCCAAGTTTCGTATGTATGTTGAAAGTGGAAGCAAGATTGCATAGATGATAGATGATAGATGATAGATGATAGAAAGCGACATGGTCAACGCTTATTAGACCATGGAAATATACGGTGTAGAATTACCTGATATCGAACAGTCATTAAGGGGATTGAAGTGAAGTACTCCATGGTGATTCACTGAGCCTGGCACGAGGACAATAGAAACTATCTAGCAAACATGAAGAACATGGAATCACAGACAATCGAACGCCAGCTGCAAAATCCGTAATGTCTATCATAGCAAACAAATTGTGACGCATTGGAGTAGAGCAAGCTTGCCTTAGATGAGTAGAATATCCGTTATCTGAGTGAGCGAAATCATGATGAAACGAACGAGATACTCAGTGGACCTCCATCTTGTTCGACAAGCACGGTCACTAGGGTAGTAGTATTCGAAACAAGTCGGAGAGTCTCAGGACAAGAACGGTTTCGAAATCGATTGCTGATGGTAGAGAAAGATGACCTCGATATGCAGAAGCAAACGGTGCAGTCGCTGTCTCAGCAGTGAATCCCATTGGTAACGCAATAAACGCATAGTGCCTGTATGAAATCTAACCGCTCTCTGAGGGTGGTCATCATTGATAGCGGAGCGTAATTGCTTATTCGTCAGCACTTCACATCATACCATCAAGGGGCACAAAACCAGTGAACAACAATCGGTCTCTCAAACGATCTTCGTCACGATATCCAATTGAACAAATAGACTCATAGCTTTCGCGGAGCCTTGTCATTGTTGAGTCGAGTCAAATGGCAAAGGTTGTGCAACAAGAAGAATTGAGGATATTTGAAACCGATCGTCCTTGACATTTCATATTCAAAATGTCACTTAGTATGTTTAGCTCTCGGCTGATGTTTACCGACTTTCAACGTCCCCTTGTGTAAACTTTCAAGATGAGAGCCATTGTGACAAAGATGATTGCAGCTATGCGCCATTGTTAGTAAGGCATTCGATACGAAAGCCATCATCGCAAAGACCTTTCTTTATCGAAGAGTATGTCAAAAGAGAAGACAAAGAAATTGTTCTCCACAGCCCGGTTCTCTTTGAAGTCCCATGCCCTGCGTCTTTGCTTTATTGTATTCCGGATTAATATAAGTAGGAGCGTCCTCATATCCACAGCCCTCCTTCAACCCAACATCACTTCAACTCACACATCAAACCAACAATACGAAGGACTCTGCTCACTCTAAAATCCTTGAAACTTTCAAAAGCTTCTTCAAGATGACGTGTTCGTGCACAACACACCTCACCTGCATCGCTGTCAGCAACCTCCCCGAATCTATCATCGAAAAGGATCTCCCAGACCTCTTTGGAGCGTATGGTGAGATAACTCGCTCAAGCCTGATTTTAGACCGAGCCACAGGAGAGTCCACAGGCAGGGCGCGCATTGATTTCGCGAACGAGGCCGCTGCCGAAAAAGCCTATCAGGAGATGAACAATTGCCTATACCTAGGCCATACCCTCAACATCAGACTGACACATCGATTCCCTGTGGCCGAATGCACAATCAAGATTACGAATCTCCCTTTGTTCGTCACCTTGCCCGATATCGAGGAGCTGTTCGATGGCCCGGACAAACCGATCGTTCGGTCAATTCTAGTAGTCGGGGACACTTGGAATAACGCTGAGGCCTTCGCAATGATTGAATTCCGGAACGCGGATCTTGCGAGGACGGCATGCAAGAACGCGGACGGGGATTGGTTGGACGGCGTCAATCTCAAAGTCGATATGGCGCGACAAATCATCGATATAGATTCTCTGCTGGTTCAGTAGCTCTCTGAACTGCCGTCATATCTTTAGTTTAGTCAGAAGAATAACCATCACCGATGAACCACCTCAATGCATTGCCATACAGATTTCCTGCTCCCAAATGTAATCATGTGAGCGCGTAACATCTTTTGCGAAGTATAGATACCATTCTTTATGTTGTTCCTATCTTGGATTGACCTATGACGCTCATCAAACCATCAAGTACTTAACCTGCCAGCATACAATTCTGAAAAAGATCTTTAATTTCACGTTCTTTATAGTCAAAGACAAAGCAAACGCTTCCCGACAGACCATCTTCTGCTCAAATAATTCTTATGCTTCGTGTCTTCATAAGTGCAACATGCTAGCCAATGATGAGCAGTCATATGTTGATCCAGTGATGGACGAGGCCAAAGTAAAAAAAAGTGCAAAATACCACACTATATTGAATACGCCTTAGCGGTAATAACTAGTACTAGAGACTACGAGGTTCCATTCATGAAGATTATGATGTATATTACGGATTAAACTCGAATAAATGATATACTTCAAACCATCATGCAAGCAAGCACAAAACGCTTTTCATCGCCAAATCGCCAATCCATGCTTCCCACCCCGAACCACCACCAGCCACTAGTCCCCCCCAGACTTCCCGCTCTTCGAATCTGAAGAATCACCTGATGACTTGTCACCCTTTGAAGAGTCGCTACCTTTGCTGTCGTCACCTCCATTCTTGTCCTTGCCCTCACCAACAGTGTATGTGCACGAGCTCTCGATACCCCAGTAGTGCTGGTTCATCCACCCGGGCTGGTAACTGCAGCTGTTGGAGTCGTAGACTTCGTCATAGAGAGCGCAGTAAGTTCCTTGGGCGACACCGTCTTTCTTGACCATGTACGCGTTGAATGACTTGCACTTGCTGTTTCCGGAGTTGTAGCTTCCGTGCTTCTTGTTGTAGTCGTTTTGGCCCTGGGCATAGGCGCTGCAGACGTTGACGTCGAAGGGGCCGGGGAAGAACTTGGTGCCCATGCAGTGCTTGGGGTCGTTGACGGCGCCCTTGGGACATTGGGTTGGCGCGCCGCATCCTGGGGGAGCAGCGGGGAGCGTGTTGTTCGTCTTCTCGTAGCCGTTGGAGCCGGCGATGACGACATGGAAGTCTCCGCGGTAACCGCCAAAGTTGTTAGCGGCTGCGGGCTCGACTCCAGATCCCCAGAGCGTGCACTTGAAGTTCGTAATAGACGATGGCAGCGTGCAATTTGGGCTGGGGTTTAGGCTGGGGTCACGTTCGATGTAGAGGTTGAAGCCCGTGCAGAGGGTTGTGTTGTCGCACCAAGCGGAGCAGTCTTGGGCGCTGTAGGTGGCTAGAGTGTGCAGGCCAAGGTAGGAATTAGCGGAGACCGAGGCGTTGAGGTCGACGAAGGTTTGAGCATAGCCGTAAGGGGTTCTTGCGGATTGAGCGAGGTAGTGGAATTGGGGGTACGCTTCGAAGGCTTCAATGGTGTCGGGGGAGACTTTGGGTCCGTAGCCTAGGCTGAGTTAGTAGGATACCTTGGGAGAAGAGTTCCAGGACAGACCATCTGGCTGAGGAGCACAAGGATCTTCAGGGTTGATGAATCCACAGTAAGTACCAGCCTCAGGCACGGTTGGGCAAGCAGTAGAAGAGCTGGTTGTTGCCGTCCCGGAGGTCTGCGAAGTGGACTTCGACGGGGTGGGGTAGGGTGAGGGCGAGGGCGAGGGCGATTGCGAAGGCTTCGGCCCCCATCCTCCGTAGCCCCAGCATCCACCGTCATCACGCTTGACCTTGGCAACAGCGGTTCCTACAGCATTGGCGACTGAAGATCCCAAGACTGAAGCGTCGGTTGGGCTGTAGGAGATTGTGTCAATGACGGAGGCAAGAGGAGCAGCTGTCACGGTTGGGGTGGGTGCAGCTCCAATGACACCAAGGTCAAAGGCTTGAGCCGCTGGAGAGGCAGCTGCCAACCCAGCGAGGGCGGCAACGACGAAAAGAGAAGCCATCAGGCGAGTTGGTATCCGATCAAGGGCTGAATGTAAAAGATAGATGGTAGAGATTGTATGTAATGAACGATGAGAACGTAGAAGATAGAACGAGAGACTTGTTGCTGGAGACAAAGCACAGGAAACGGGCTCTTATATAGAAAAGACCAAGACTCTGGCCCACGGGCATCACCGTGAAGCTTTGACAGCTCGACGGCCTAGATCCTGTATACGAACCCTGCGTTAGCCGGAGTGTGGGGAAGCACGGGTATAATCATAGAAAATAGCCGCTATACGCCATATGGAATGCATAGGTACAAGTAGTCGAAGCACCTATTGACACTGGTGGAGTATTGCTGACCCACAAGGAATCAGGGGGAAAAGAGATGGACACGAGGTTCAGGTCCAAGGCTAAGGTAATTTCGAAACTGTAAAATAGTACGGAGTATTCCGTACATGGTCAGGTACGAACCACGGGGTCCACGAGTCTGGAATTGGAAATTGGCAATAAAGTCATTCAATTGTGAATTGTCTTCCGAGGACCCGGAGAGGCTCACTTAGACTTCGAACCAGGGGCAAGAAATCTCGTGAGGTAGTCTGGAACAGGGCATCGGAGTATTTTGCCTCAACACGAACGCGGCGGACTTGGCGGGTCCCTGCCGAGATCCATGGAAATGGAAGCCATCTACGGAATATGTACAGTCCTTCCTGCAGCGGGCTGGACATTGCATTAGCTCACCTGGCTAGTAAGGTACTACCCCTACTGATTTTAACCAATAATTCAACGAAATTTGATGCCTTAATCAGCGTCCAAATCGGGTAATTACTGACATTCGATTAGATGAGCTCGCTTAGTTAAGCATTCAGGCCATTCAGGCCATCAATCAGGCCCCCATATTCTATTACTTCTCATCGCCACCAACCTCACTACCCTACTAGTTTATCGAATTCCTACAGCTGAGCTCGCCGATAATCTTCTTAATATGAATATCACCGAAATATCACTGTTATGACTCTGAACGGCGGAAATTAGAAGGATTTTCGGCGCTGAGGGGAGGCCTACTCGCTTTTAGGATTTCAGATATAGTCGGATGTAACGATGTTTTCTCGTTTTCTCGTTTTCTCGTTTTCTCCTTCATAGATCGCTCAATTAGGCCTAGTTTTATATAATACATGTTCAATATTCTGATATGCTGGTAATCTTACCATTTCGGGCTACCGCTGGTTCAAACGCTAATGCAATGTCCAGCCCGCTGCAGGAAGGACCTGTAAGGTAGTCGATGGCGTTATAGTGGATGGGTAGCCTCTCGATGTTAGTGTTGTACGAAGTCGATATGAAGGAACTTCCCATTTCGGGAACTCATGAAGGCAGACCGACGTAAGGTAAGTAAGGTAAGTACATAATCTTACCCTTGACAGAGTTACGCCTAAGGTATTCTATTCAACAAACTTCTTTCCGCAGTGAAACGTCATATGTGAAACTTCGCCCCACCGCACGGCAGTCAAGGTCTCAAGGACTGTGCCAAAAGAAAGATAGAAGATACCGTAGTCACAGTCCACGTTATTTGTGTACCGTGTACTTTGGGTTTCCAGCGCCGAGTTCATCGACCGCCACGAGTCCTGGATGTCTCGATCCAGAAGATGCAAACTTTCTTTCTCTGCGCTTATCCGTATCGAGTTAGAGTAGAATAGTGGCTCGGGGTCCCCATGTGATCGTCCCGTCTCGATCGGGCTAAAAATGCGATCCGATTAAGTCCTGAAGCTATGGAAATACATAGGGGCTCACTAAGGTACTACCTTGCTGAACAATGGAAGATGGAAGATAGATTGTTACCTAGGAAGAGATTCGAGCTGACAGCATTCCGGTTCTTCGACTTTGGGGTTTTGGCATAAGTACACGCTATACCTGAAGACTCCAAGCAATTAAGCAGCCACAGCCTCGTGGCACGACAAACAGCTTCTGTACGGAGTACGCCATGTTCCATCCGCGCAATGAGCGTCCCAGAACCATGATTCTCATCCAATGAGTGACCCTCTCCAGACCCCGTGTATGCTCCGTTTTTACCTTGACAAAACCTTCTACTCCAAGCAGCAAAACGTGTGTCCAATCCGATCCGATCGTCAGTCCCAGCCCCATTATCAAGAAATCGTAAGGTAGTAAAACACAAGCACATGGAATGGAGACAAGCCATGAATCGTATCACGGACATAGCAATCATTGGGACGACTTGGAAATGTCAAGAGACGAATCTCTTGACTCCTCGAACATTGTGTTGAATGGTGGAGGTGACGTCAGCCCTGATCGGACCGAGCCTGCTTCTGGCGACGACATGGCCGATCGCGCTTCCTCGTGGCTTGAAGAATGCAGCAATGGTGACAACGTCGCTTGCGCTCTTGAATGACCATAATATGCGCCCGAGGGGCCAGCTGACTCCGTGTCCCAAGATCCGACCGGATCCTCAGACCCGAACCTTCCGTGCAGGGACGCCCGTGTTGGAGTCTGTGCCATCGGACCAGAATTCGAGGAGTCGGTCCTTCCATGTACAGACCTCATCCGCGTCGGCGTTGCAGATACTGCCTCGAACGAATCCATCCTCTGAAACGGTGGTCTCTGTGAGAGTCTCCGGGAGAGCATCCCGCCACCTAACCATGTAGGTTCCGGACCTGGCGACCCTATGCTAATAAGATCACTCTCTGGCGATGGCTCTCCCGACTGAGCCCACCCCGTTGCGGGCGAATGCAGAACAGCCGAGGCGATTCTTGACCTTATTGGGCTCGGGTCTGGCGATGACACTCCTGATCTTCGGTGCTCTGTCCCTTGCGATGCAAGCTCAGGCGTTGGAAGCTCATGTCCCAGCGAGGGTAATTCAGGCCTGCACGGTGATGGACTCTCGAGTTCCGTACACATAGATTCAGCAGCCAACTCATGCTTGGACGTACACTCAAACATTGCCGTGGCGTCCATTTCGTCGGGAGGCGTCATAGGACCATTTATTTCCACTGCAGTCACATTGATGTCCTTCTCGGTCATGAAGTCCGGATTCTCCAACTCGTGTGCTGGAACTTCAGTGGAGTCCCTGCGACGACGTTTGGAGGGTCTACAGAAGAATACGAGGGCCCCGCAAACGAGAGTGATAAGAACGATGGCGACGACAATGCCTGCTATGGCACCTGTTCCAATTGACTGGGAGCTGTGTCCGGTTGAGACTGACACTAATGGCTGCTTCGGCATCACAGTAGGAGATGCGCTGTCGGTAGCTGTGCTGTTCATCGATAATATTGGAACGATATGTGGCGGCGTATCTTGGCCATAAACCGACTGGGATATAGAGAAGTTCGACGTCTCATAATTTACAGTCAGGTAACTAGAACTTTTAGTTTTCCTTCTAATGATCGATAGTAGGGAACTGACGATTCTTGTAAGAAAGTTCGACCGAGCGTGTACTGAGTGTCATCGTGTGCACGACGAAGGGGAAAGTACTTGGAGACGTTCTTCGCGAATGGTGGACCAATCTCAAGATCGAAGCTAGCATACGGTAAGGTAATTTGTACGGAAGGGCCTCCGTTCAGAGTATTCGACAATTCGAAGGTGATGTTTGCATTCTGTCGTAAAAGCGCATCGTGCACAGTTGAATTCACAAGGTAAAGGTTCCGTATCGGATCATAAATAATTCCAAAGGCTTTTTCGAATGATTGACAGGCGGCCGAAGGGAGCCAGATTTGAGGAGTTGTTGAGTCTACAAGTGTCAAGATACCTTGAGGTAGGAGCGGCGAGTTCTTATTATTCGCATCGCTGTATAAGATGGACTTAAGCCCCACGACCAGCTGCCGAGTCGGAGCCGGAGCGAATGAGAAGCTGACATCGTTAGGCGTGAACCTTGAGGCGTCATAACCGCCCAGAGTTAAGCTCGCGTGCGCTCCAACTACAAGGGATGAGATCAGAAAATGAAACCAGATTATGGATTCGAATCTTACGGTATGACGCCCCAGCCGTGAAGCCATATGCGAGACTTGGGATCAGACTTCGATTCTGCAGCAAGCTGAGGAAGCTGGGCTGTGGATCATTATCGGAGCCGAATATCATCGGTCGAGATGCAAGACCTAGATTCCCAAGCCAAAAATCATCGGTAAGGAATCCTGCTACTACTTGGCCGTCCACGGACGCATTGCCGGCTCCAGGCTTTCCAACCCCAACATTGTCGAATCCGTAATTGCCATTATCATTATTGGTTGTATAGCCCAGGTTAGTTTCCGCCTCAAGGGCATAAGTCGCTTTGGAGATCCAGCTTGACGACTTGATTTTGTCAAACGACCCACCACGCGTATCCGTGCAATTCGATGGATCAGTACAACCTGCTGGAAGGACGACCCATATCTCTGGAATCTGTGTCGCAGCGAGTACCTGCACGATTTGGGGGGGTGTCCCGACGCTGATATTGAACGAAGACCAGGAACCATCGTTGCCTTGGCTGAAAGAGATGGCAGCATATGTCAGTACTTTAACATGACAGACAGAACACCCAACAAGATTGGCATTGAAGTTTGGCATACAAGTTACCGCTTGGGGGGACAATGATCGGAGCCGCTTTAATATCCATATTAGGAAATCTACCAGGAAGGATAAGGCACAAGGCTGAAGTTGGCAGTTTCCGGAGCAGGAACGACGGACGAGTGAAATATCAGAAATGGTTGTATAGATTCATATAGCCAGTAATGATAGAAGAAACGGTCAGTGTACAGAAATGCGCATATGTGCAACAACGAGAAAAGTCAACAGTTTTGGGGCGAGATCATGAGGGGAGAGGCTCTTGCACAGTATTTGGGGCAGACCAGTCTGCGCTCCCAAGGATAGATGGGGCCCAGACATGCTCTCACCGGTTGTTGAAAAAGCGGGTGTTGGGGGAATCATGCATGCTGCTCTGCATTTGTACTGTGGGCACGGAAGTATGTGCATCAAGACCCATGCGTGGCTAATCCTATGAGATCCTTCGAACACCCTCAGGGAACAGTGGCGCCAAACTTTGCCGTTCTGTACCACAGTACAAGCTTTTGCTGACCGAGTGGGGTTGTGGACGCCTTGTTGCCTCGTGGTGGGCAGTGTCAGACAATCAACGTGCACTTCGACCACGGTAGAGTGTTGTCTAGTCGGTAGATAGAGTATAGATACCACGGACATCTAACAACGGCGCATCTGGTACGATTGATACGATTGGATTAGATATAGTACCTATGCTGGCAGACTTGGTGCTAAAGTCGACGTTTGGAGAGGGTTGAGATAGCGGGGTAAGCAGAGGTGAGGTTGTACAGTAGTTCTATAGATACTTTTAGGTGTGGTAGCTGCAATGGAGAGAAAGCCTACCTGACAACGGTAAGCATGGATTGATGCTGTGTACTGTAAGGTATGTATCTAGATATGACCCTGGCCGCGAACCACCAATCCATTTCAGCCATGCGAACGAACTAGAAGTCATGCTGGTGGTGCTGGACCCCCCTCCACTATCCATCTGCCATCGTGCCTTACCCTACATAGACTTACATCCATCAACAAGCCTCCTGTGGTGGACCGTCCTCTATCGCACAGGGCCAAGCTTCCTTCGTGCCAATGCAGCTCCGACCACCACAAGAAAATGGCGCAATTGCTTCCAATGAGCGTCGTTGGAATTAGGTGCTCGCAGTTCCCAATGCACAGTAGTAGTCCACTGCAAGCATAGTGAATCGCCCGCTCTTGAAGTACGCACCCCATCCAGTGAGCATGTTCGGCACTCCTCTGGTTGCAGGCCCATGGCACCAATGCCGATGATGGAGCTCCTCTTCCTTCTCGTGCTCCGCAAAGGACAGTCAGCACAAGCGGTCCGGTGACTGGGCCTGGTCGCAATTGGGGCGACCACCCCGATCTGACCGATACCTTGATGGCTTACCTTTGCTGTATGGCTTTCGTCACCTCCGATACTGCCCTGCAAGAAGCCGACCGGGAAAGGTTGGGTGTGCGGAGTACCTGCTTTCCTTTGAGGGTCCTTAACCCTCTCGAGCAATGGAGGCCGTTGGTCGAGGCCATATATACTGTCTTTGCGCGCCCATGCGCCGTCAAACATCACACTCGTTGAGTCATGTCGTTTCCGAAATTGCAAATCGCTGCATGGCTACGCTCTATTTTCGTTGCCGTTACTGTGTTGCATCATCATGTACTTTGTGTGCCGCAAGGTATGTATAGAATACCTATTTTTACAAGCCCACTTGGATTTTCATTTGGCTGCGCAAAGCTAACGACTAATTGTGATGTAGGGCCACTCACAGCATCAGCTGATGTCCACACATCGGCTCTTCCCGATTTAATGGGACCTTCCAGCAGCACCGTAACGTGCGGTGGTTGCTATATTGTGGCCGATGTCGCCGGAATTGTGTGGTATTCGGAAGTCTTTATAAACACCGGTGCCACGGCCGTGGTGAACGTAGGCGTTGGAAATGGCACCAGAGCGACAAGCACATCGCTCATCCGAAATGAGGCCCAATTCACATTTAATCCCAGCATGGCGACAGCAATGGGAAGTCCGCTTGCCTTGACTTCAGTCCATTATGATTCTACCGTGACCGTGGCTGGGGCAGTCCTGTATGCAACATGCGATTATTGATCATATCTCCAACACTGACCATCATTAGGACATCACCTACGCCGTATAATGTCTTTAGCGCGTACTCGATCACGTCGGCGTACATTTCAAATGGCGCCTGTGTCACAACGTCAGGAACAGCCTTCGTACTATCCTCGGCTTACACTCAGACATTACCCTCAGCGAACGGCCAGGTTACTTTAGACGCCGCAGGAGAACAATCATTCATCGACTCCTTGGGCTTTACAACATGCTCTGGTGGAGGTGAGATTGTAGTACCGACTGCCCTGGTGCAAGTCAAAAATTTAACATCGACGACGACGATTACTCGTTCGAGTGTCTCGTTAGCGGCAGCCATGAGTCTAGCACCTGTGAGTTGATTTCTGAATTTCTTGGCATTATGGAGGGTGGCTTCTCTTACGTATCTTTGAACTTTCCCTCCTTTCTTACATATCCCCTCGTTTCGCTCACTTCACTGAGCGCTACCCCCCTACCAACCCTTACCGACCCTTACACTCAACTAACCATCCTAGCAGACAACCACCCCCGCCCCTTCCACCGTCACCGGCGGCACCACCACGCTCACGGACATCCTCACCACCATAACCGCCACCCTCCCCTCTACAACACTCACCTCTACCCTCACCACCTCCTCTACTTCCACCTTCTCATCCTCATCCTCATCCTCATCCACAACCTCCTCCGCCTCCGTTACCAACGCCCCAAAAATAGTCTACGGCTCCGGCTCGTCGACGATAACGCTCAATGCAAATCCCGTTGCGCTACCGTATTTACCTGCGAATCTTACTTTGACAGCAAACGGAACTACGATTGTACTGCCAACAGGGAGTGCCGGGGTTTACACGGGAGGATTCGTACCGTTTGTTGGAGGGGCAGCGAACCTCAAGGACGACGGCGCTTCAATGTCGCTCTGGGCAATCGGGATCGTGAGTCTCATATGCGTTGTTGGGATCTTGTGATGGCATTCTTCTAGTCAGGGAGGATTTAAATAGATAATTCTTGCGCCTCGTCAGAGCGACTTGAGGTCCTAATCGTAATACAGAGAGAAAACACATGGCCAGCGCCAATGGATTTATTTCTCAATACCCCCAGGACTCCTTTCTATGCAAGCATGCTTCTATGTGAACCCCAAAACGCCTGTTTCTCCAAACAAGATTCTCCAATTACCCCATCCCCTACCCCAGCTCTCCACAACTACCTCCCATTTTTCACCATGCAAGCCCCTACCCCGCCCTCCCCCCCCCCCTTCCTTTCCCGCACCTATGTACCAAGCCCCCAAACCTCCCAACCCACGCAACACGCACCCGCAACCATCCACGCTGATAACGCACGCGACGGGTACACGAGCGTGAGATAGGTGGGAAGATAAGACGGAGAATCGAGATGAGGCGGAATGGATCAATAGATGAGAGGGTGTGGGGTGGGGGCATAGATGTAAAGCTGTGTGGGTGTGTGGGAGATGAGAAGATAAGAGATAAGATGGGTGGTGGGCTGCATAAGTATGTAGCTGGATCTGGGTACTGAGAGGATAGGGATGGGATGGGATGAGATGAGATGAGATGGATGGGGGCGTGCGGAAAGTGGGTGTGTGCATGGGGAAGTTTTGTGGGGGGGGGGGTGGTAAGGAGAGTGGGTACATGGGTTGGGTTGGGCGCGAGGGGGGGTGGGGATGGGAGACGGAAGACGGGGGGAGGGGGAGGGGGAGGGGGAGGGAGGTGAGGTGGGAGAGAGGTGAAGCGAGGTGGTGATGGAGATTTGAATATAATGTTTTAATACTGAAAGAAAGTTCCGAGGAACAACCTTACATCCCCCTTTCCCACCCCCAACCAAAAAAAAGCCAGCCCCAAAATCAATCCAAACCACTTCATCAGACAATAGAATATCTAAGCAACCATTAGACGTACACCCCTCCCCTCGAAACCCTAACAAGCCCATACAACCAACAATTCCTCTGCTACTTCTGCGCGCAGCTCATACCGGCACGCACTCATCCCCGGACACCCACCACCCCACCGGCGAGGTAGCCGGCGAGGTCAGCGAGGCTAGGGGTGCCAAAGGGTTTGGGGGATTTGGTGGGGAAGGAGACGCGTGTGTGTGAGAAGCAGCTCGTGGCCTTTGCCAGCGAAACTTGCTGCTCTTTTATCTGTGTACAAGTGGAGATGGATGAAGGGGTATTTGCGAAATTCTATATACAGTAGCTCTGCCCGCCGACCTTGCTAACTCGAGTGATCTCAAAAATTCAGCATCGGACGGGGTCGATTCGGCTGTGGACGGTTACAACCAAAGCAATCGCTCAAGGCTTCGACAAGAAGGTCCCGCTCACACATCAAAGGTTCTTGTACTTTCCGTTGATGCATTGCGAAAGCCTGCTCGGACAGATCGCTGCGAAGGGTCTGTACGAAGGGCTAGCTCTCCGCTGCAGTGATGAAAGATCCAAAGTCCAAAAAGTTTGCAGATGGTAGGGTTGAATTCGCCCAGCAGCATAGGTATGAATGTCATTGCAAGATCTGAAAGATTCCCGGCTAGAGACAAGGCTTTAGGACGGGAGTCTACGGTCGAAGAGGTGGCATGGCTCAAGGAGCATCCGTATGGGCTTTGAGTAAAGATCTTAGGAGCTGGATATGTGATCGAAGAACTCCCATAACTCCTCTACTACATAAACAATTCAAGCTTTTACTACCAGTACTGCTAGTACACTGCTAGCTACCCTGTAGTTGGTAATCTTCGCCTCATAGGGCTAGCCCTACCGGTTGCAGAGTTTTCCACCTCCTTTCCTAATTGCTTCCTACATACCTAGTTTCTACCAGATAGTCAATATACACCTATATAAAGGACCACCGAAAAGTTTTCCCCCTTCCGCTTCTACTGTAGCTGCCAAGCTGAGCGGGCGCCGCTCTAACCTGAGCCGAGAGTCGGCCTGAGTATGCCCTGAGCGCACCCTGAGCGATGTGGGCAGTGCAGGGGCGCAGCAAGCTGGAGCCTGAAATGGCTTCCTTCAGTCGCGGCTTGAGCTGCCCTCGTTGTTTTTCAACCCCTGAGCCCCGCTGTTGCCTAGACTTCGCCACTTCCCACAGGATCCTTTGACAGCTGAAGCTATCGTAGAACTTCCAGCCTAGTAGGCGAAGGCTTCGGTGACGGATCAACCCGTCCCGCCCTGCCAAAGCACTCCCGAGCAGGCAGAATCAACTCAACTTCCTCGCCACGCTCGCGTAACCCTCACATTGAACAGTCCCACTCGCAACTTCCAGCGATATATGCCTATCGTATCGTATTTCAATTGTCATCGAGTTTCAATCGTTTCCTGAGCACATAGCCCCCGCTATAAGCCATGCCATCAAAGTGCGAACGCGCGACCGTCTTTCAATACGCAGATTTCAATGCCCTGTCAGGAGGTGTCTGGGGGTGTTTACAAAAGTATTGATATCATTTTCGGAATGGCGGAATGCCTTGGATGGGAAAGAGGTAGCGCGTGAGACATGGGACTCACCCGCGCTTTGCCCCTGGGGGTGACGCCTGTAAGCACTTCAGAGCCCACTTCACGAGCAGCGAAGATATGTGAGAGGAGTGTCTTAACACAAGCGGATGACGAAATGGGAAGTGCACAAGAGGATCAATTTGTAAATCGGTTGAGACAATAGACCGGTTGAACGTTTTCGAAACCGTTGCTTGGTCTGATGTTGTTGATGCGGAACTTCCAACCTCCATCGCCCTGCGCACAGCCTCTCTGAATTTCTTAATGCCTTTCATATTCCGGTGGTGGTATTGTTGTATCCTATAGTAAATTTAATATGTGACAAGCTCAAATTCGGGGGAAATCACTTGAATTTGTGTAGTCTCAGAAGGATCGCTGATGACACCTCGGGGTGTTTTGAAGACCACCTGCAGTGGCACCTCCAGCTCGAGAGGACCGTGATACACATCCACAATCTTGAAATTCACTTGAAGCGCGAAAGTGCGAGCGGTCAGAATAGTGAGAAAGGTTGGTAATAATGTGTTCGGTGCACTGATGGGTAGCGTGATGGTTGCGACCCATGACGGGGATTGATTCTGCAATATCGTCCCATGAGGCGAGAGTCGATTTAGTCGCCAAGGGAGCGTGTCCAATTTGAAGCTTGGGAGTTTTATATATTTAGACCGAAGCCAAAACTGTGACCGTCGTCTCAGCATATCAATGCACGGCGTTTGTTCCAACAGTCTTGTGGAATAGAAAGTCTTCACGTGCAGACATAGGTCAACGAGGCAGTTCCAGCGATGGGGACAAATAGACATTTTCACGGCGTCCAGAGGCTTGAACTCGATCTTGAGGGCCACTTCGGTCACCGCTCTTGATGCCGATGTGCACACATTCAGCGGTGATGGTTCCACCATCGAGACCGTCATCTCCCCTAGTGCTTTGCTCCATAGGTGTTGCTTGACCTGTCTCACGGAGGTTGTCCTATACTCGTTTGGGAAGTGTCCAAGATCTAGAGGAGGAGACGCGGTGGTGAAGGGCATGATCCGTATTTCCCGCACGTCTCTCGATGTCGCGATCATTGCTGATGAAACAGACCGTGATTCAAGCACTGCATCAATGGCATATACGATCGATGGTTGCGCATAAGTACATCTGTCGAGAGGGTTCTGGAATTCGGGGCCAGCCATCATTGACGGCGGTAAGTTCAGAAACTGGTCCTGAACGTCGGATCCCAGGGAGATCAATCGCCGAGGAGTGACGAAGCGGAATGGGAGCTGGTAGGCGAATTGCCCATCTACCGCGCGAACACAATGAGTGGTGTTCAGTTCAAGACGCTGACGCTGGTTCAGAAACTTCGGAAATAGTATCAGCGGCCCTTCCCAAGTTCCTGGCGTGACGCTTACTAGGTATTGCGCCGTAAGCTTTTCAGCGTCGCCGGCTTCCGTTGAAACGTTGCCCCAATTCCATGTACGTACAACTCCTGTTTGAGCGCATATCGTCAGGCTGGACCAACGAAATACTCTGGGGAGGTGTTTGACGAACCGCTTAATGTTACGCATATTCCGTGGACTGTTTCCGTTGTTGTGCTTATCTTTAAGATCCCTTCAACACTTTCTCCATTGTGTCGAGTGGTCGCGATTAGATCACTGTCATGATTGAGGGAGTCTTCGGGGAGCACGATGCGGATTGTTGCCAGCCCTGACGATGCGAATTGTTGCCGGCCCTGACGAGGCTGGCGTTGTCGCATGTCTGATCTTGAACGCCATACGTTCCGATCACAGCCACCTGAGGTAAGAAGCCCAAATGAAGTAGAAATCGGCGAGAGTCGTTGAATTAAAGTTGAAGCTGTTTAACGACGACCGCAGAAGGTTCCAGCGAAGCGGAATGGTCGGCTTGGTCAGGTGCGTACAGAAGGTGCGGGGACTGGATTAGCGTGCTTCTGGCGAATTCCGGCCCAGGGAAAGCACGCACGAACGTGAAGCTGCCATTTCCCCTAGCCGTGATTCTAGCGATTCCTCATCGCAGCAAAGATGATCGAGGAAGGTTGGGAGACCATCGCTCGGTCCAAAAAGGCCGGCGTTGAAGGCCTGATACCGGTTCCATGGAGGATCAAATCTTCGGAGATACCTCCTGTGAGAGCTCTGAGGGATATCAGCGACTACGTTCGTCGATATCTCAGCCCTCATGAACTCGAAATCACGGACAAAGCTGCCGCCAGTATATTGGAAAACGTCGCCTCCGGAGCCTGGACTGCTCTCGAAGTCACCAGGGCCTTCTGCCACAGAGCGGCCATTGCCCATCAATTTGTGAGTAGCGACTGGAATTCTGAACCAAGCCCATCCTCAATCGCTAACAAGTCTCCCGACCAACTGCCTGTCAGAGATTTTCTTCGAATCGGCCGAGAGATCTGCACAAGAGTTAGATGACTACTTGCTTCGGTTCGGTAAGACCATTGGGCCGTTACACGGTCTCCCTGTGAGCCTCCAAGATCGATTTCGGATCCAAGGAGTTGAGACGGCCTGCGGCTATATTGGCTGGCTTGGAAGTCCAGAAGATGCACGGAATGAGAGTCTGCTGGTGAAGGGTCTACGACAACTTGGGGCGGTGTTTTTCGTCAAAACGAACGTGCCCATGAGTTTGATGGTGAGTCCTGACCGGAAGATATCTTTCATCGACGAAATTCTCATCTGTGGGTGCGCCGGGCGCTGAAGATGGGGGAAACTTCCAACAACATTATGGGATCAACATACAATCCATATAATCGGTACCTCTCCGCAGGAGGCGCTTGTGGAGGTAAGCTATTTCGTCTCCCGGGTGAAGTCATCATTGAGAGTGGTCCGTTGACTTTTGTAGGTGAAGGTGCTCTTCTCGCCTTGCGGGGCTCGCCGTTGGGATGTGGTTCTGATATTGGTGAGGCGTCGTCTTGCTCAATCTTTCGCCAACGATCCGTTGCGTTCCTGACAACAAAATCAGCCGGTTCCATACGTATTCCAAGCGCTTTCAATTCATTATTCGGACTTCGCCCGTCTCACGGACGTTTACCCTCCAGTGGCATAGGCAATAGTGTAGGTCTTCAAGCCTTACCAATCCTTCAACCTCAGTCGAAATATTGACTTTGCGAAGCTGCCGGGGCTCCCCACGGCTGTCAGTGTGGTCGGTCCAATGTCGCCAGATCTCGACTCACTGAAGCTGTTGATCACGGCGGTCTTGGATACATGTCCCTGGGAGGACGATTTTGAGGTGATAGAGCTACCGTGGATGGCAGAAAAGTTTCAACGGGTTCTCTCGCGGTCATGCGGCAAAAACAAAGAAAGTCCCAAGTTAGCCTTTGGAATGATGAAGTGTGATGGGAATGTCAGCCCGCATCCACCGATACAGCGGGCAATGAACTTAGTCGCAGACTCACTACTGGCGAGGGGATACGAGGTTGGCAGATTTGGTCACACTTTCCGGACAGTACTAATGGCAATACCAGGTCGTTGAGTGGGACCCGCCAGCTCACTCTCCCGCGGTCAGCATCCTCGTACGTGTTTCTCCTCAGCCGATCTCCTTTGTGCTCTCGACCTTTCTCTTCGGCCTTGAAGCTCATACCCGTCAATTTCCTATGTATAGTTCCAAATATTTGGTTCCACCGCAGGAGAAGCCATACGGAAGGCCGTAGCTATCAGCGGTGAGCCAGCGATGTATCAACTGCGTATCTTATTCGAAAGCGAATCAACGGATCCGTTATCTGCCACGGAGTTTTGGTCATTGTGTCAGCAAAGGGAGGATTTCCGAGCCGCATACCACCAATACTGGAATTCCAGCAGAGAAAAGACCTCGTCCAAGAGACCGGTCGATGGCGTCATCTTGCCGGTTGCGCCTAGCGCTGCCGTGCAACAAGGTCTCTTCACATACTATGGTTCGTTCTCCCACATGTCAGAAGCAAATTTGGCGTCTAGTTTTGAACGCTAACGAGCGACGAGTAGATTATTCTGCCATTGCCAATGTCCTGGACTACACGTCCGGTAGCATCCCGGTGACATTTGCCGATCGGGCTCTCGACGCCAGAATGTCGGCCTACGAACCTTTGAACCTGACGGACCGAGCAGTTTGGCAAACTTGTAAGCGCTTCTGAGCTCACCTTCGGTATTGTTCGACGAGCGCTGACCTCAATCTTTCCTGACAGACCTGCCAGACGTGTTCGACGGTGCTCCTGTGGGAGTGCAGGTCATGGGCCGGCGTTTGGAGGAGGAAAAGGTTCTTAGTATGATGAGGGTTGTATCTGATGCGTTGCAGCAATACGATGGGAGGGGTCCGACCGATCGTGCAGACTGAGCCTCGCACCCGATCCAAAATTTGTCTCGTCGGTGACGCAACAGATCAACGGACAGAAACGTGGACAGAAACGCGTGTAGAGCAGTCAACAATGCTATGTGTGCGTGGGTGTTCTCATTTCTCGGGATGAAGCCTTTAGATACTTGAACAGACCAAGACGTCAATTTTAGCGTTCAAACAAGCCCCGGCAGTTCCGCGCATCAAATACCGTGTTGCCGAGAACGAGACTAATGGATCTACAAGTCGGCAAGCAAGGCAGCCAACCTAAAGGGGCTTAGCCGTCGCCGCTTACCCGAAAGGATCTAGCGCAGCTGTCCCGAAGGGGCTTAGTTGCATTTTACACGTCTGAGATCCTGAGGCAATAGCGCCAGAGCAGGGCGGCGGGAGCTGACTAACCGGATGCGAAGGAGAAGGGGTTTTTTGTGCGCGATTATACACATCTATATGCTCCATCTGCACCTCATATACCAACAGCACAGAGAAGTCAAACATAGCAACCTTGAAGCTCGGCTATTTTTAGTGAAGGCCTGGTGCCTTGAGAGCACGCTATTTACTTCTTCAAAAGGCATGTTCTTGAAATTTATACTTGACGATACAAAACAATAGAAATATAATTTACCAGGAAGTCGCACGCGGCTTGCAGCTCTAGCTATAACAGCGTCTTGTGAAGCCTGACGCAAGGCTTGAGCTAGGCGACTCACTCTTGCTTAAAAAAAACTTGTGGTACTATATAGAGTATATCAAAGCTGAAGAGCTGTCATGCCTCGACGTTATTGCATACAAATTGACCGCGGCGTTTGCTCATAGTTTATTTACCAAGCAATTGAAAGCCGGAGATTGGTTCTCTAAGAATGTCTTTCCTGATGCTGAATTTCTACCACAGGCAAATATTCCTCTTGAGGCTGGCTGGCATTGGGACGTTGAGTCAAACGTTCTTAACACAGCGCTACTAGGAGAAAAAGGTTACTATGATCGAAATGAAGTGGTTTCTCCGTGCTACAGCCAGCCAGCATGGTTCTTCTCAGTCATTGTTACGTTATTGTCGCTTTTGAACGCCCTTTGGTGGCATTTGGCAAAAGAAAACGGCGAGCCTTGGACTCGACCTCTGACATTGGACAACTATCAATCTCGTTCAACATTGTGTTTAGCTTGAAGATCATCTCGTTATTTTCGTCTGTTACGGGCTTTCTTCAGCGTTTTCCATTCATGTCCTTTATCAACTTCTTTCTCTGCTCTCAATTCTGATGCGTTAACCAGGTTCCCCAAGGGCTTACATCGACCTCTGTTGTTCCTTCAAGTCTAAGCCCAATTTCTCGAGCTTTATCTTCATACCGTGCGAGATCTGCAAAAAGAAAGGGGTGACGCTGCCCTGTGGTCCGATCTAAAGTGACCCGAACTTTGTGGCCAAACTTCAAGCCATGGGCACGGAGAATTTTAACTAGCAGTTGAAAGACCAAACAATGACATTATATCTTTCCAGAAGTACATATGTCGAGGGCGACACCTTAAGAAGTGCTGGAAACTCTGCGGTCTTTTTACTGCTCGAATTTTTCTTGTCTTTTCGAGGAATTCAGCACGTTTCTCTTCTGAAACATGTTCGAACCCTCTAGCTTCGATATAGCTTCTGACTCATGAATCGCTTGACTCATTCAAGAATACATACTCATTAGAGTTTTCGAGTCGAGCTTGTTCAATGAGACATTTAATATTGAGATTGACGTTTGAGTGATCGATATGTGAATTTGGTGGTAGTCACTTCTTGAGAGTTTTCGCTGAAAGTGTCTGAAATATGAGACAAGCGAGCAACTTCAGCACGTCTCAAAGTATTTGCGCTTTCGGTCCTCTGATGATCTCCTTGGTGAGAACTATTCAGTAGGGATCGCTTCAGTCTGGGTCCTTCATTACAGTACAATGAAGTGTGTTCTTTTTCTCTTTGTTGGAAGGCATCGAGTGTTCTCGTAGAATTCGCTGATTTAGGTTCACAGCTTGATCGACGTAAAATTTCGGGTGAGCATGATCTTTGCGATGAAAGTAAATAGCTCTCTAGATGTCGGGTGATTTAGACCTAATGTTCCCGCCGAGATCTGCCAACTTGTAAAACATCTTCAGTCTGTAACCTATGCTCATAAAAAGAGAAAAAAAAGAAGCCTCATTTGATTACGAGGATGTTGCGAGTACAGAGGGCAAGAAAATCAGCTCTGACACAAGTAAGGGCCTCGTAAACGAGTTGTTCAATCAGTCGCCCACTTTTGAAGAGAGTTTGATAAGCCACAGGACGTTTTTCCTGTAACACGTCGAAGGCATGCAGAAGCAGCTTATTTGAATCCGCCAGAAATTTTTTGTGGTGGCTTAGAATTCCTTCGTCAGTGCCATGATCTGCCGCCGCGCTTTCAATCCACGACGTAAGGGTGTCACCACGGCGAAGGAGCTCCACAGGCAGCTTACCCTCTACTGCAAGCTTCCTTTTTCCAAGCATTTCAGCCAACGCCGGTAACGGATCTTCCTCTGTACCGCGTTGAATTGTATATGACTCAAGAGAAGAAGCGGATTTGTCTTCCGCCCACTCTTTTGACAGAATTGGGTTAAGTGAAATGTTTCTACGTTTCGTGGTCTCCTGTGAGTTTTGGAGGTCTGCGCCTACAGCTCGCTCGTCACTTCCCGTCGAAATTTCCAAGGAGTCCTTTGGCGAAAAAGCACCGCGATAAGAATAGGACGAATTCTGCGATTCCTTCAAGAAAGGACTTTGGCTGGACTCTGAGGTTTCCTGTCGAGTAGGGCCTAGTGATACCGCCGCTGCCGTAGAAAATGGAAAGACACGTCTCTCGGTAAACCATTGCTCATTGAAAGGCCGGACTGCCTTTCGTCATGGCCTGGTTGAGGCTGGACAGCGTTCTGGCTAGTGCTCTGGGTCTGGTAATTTTCTGGTTTGGAATGTTGGAGGAGGAGGTCATATGGGGCATTTTGGTATGTAGGTTGAAGCTTGATAGGAGTCTATCTAGGAGCGAGCAGGTAAAACTCTAACTAGCGGGCCCCAGCCCTATCAGCCCTATGAAGATTACCATCTCCCCTATTTCCAACATGGAATGGCCGTCTTGTAGCCATTTTAGGACAGTCGTCTGTTGTCAACCTATATGTTGGAAATAGGGGAGTTGGTAACCTCCGCTTCATAGGGCTGGTAGGGCTGGGGCCCGCTAGTAGAGTTTTCACCTTCCGCCTCCTAGATAGCCTCCTAATAGCAACAACCAAAATATCAATATGCCCCCATATGACCTCGTATTCCAACACTATACCACAAGTGGCATGCCGTTGTTTCTTAGTTCTACGCTGCTTGGAAGCCATAAAGAGGCACCTATCGAGATTTTGCAGGCGTGAGACCGTATCAAGGACCACGAGTGAAAGGAGAGATGCGCACAATAAGTGGGTCGGGACTGATCGATACAGGCAGGCTTGGGGCAAAGTTGGAAACTCACTGACTAATGAAAAAGGGCTCGTGATTCCACAGAGCTTCTGGACTTGGTCGGAGACCTAGGGATCCGCGTACATGACGACGTTCCGCCTGAGAGCCAAGCGTATTTTATCTCTGACTTTCGCTGCAACACTGCTCCAGGGTTAAAAGGAGCATGAAGTCAACGATCAAAAACCAAGAGTGCCGAAAGGAAGAAAGGAAGAAAGAAATATACGATAAGGAAGGACAAAAAATATATCGACACCTGCAAGATCTATTGTTTGGGTCAACTTCAACATTCAACATCGGCAATTTGCGTAACATACTCGAACTTGCGCATCCTATATCAGAATTAGGAAGATTAACAACTTGGAGCGCCAAGACTTACCGAAGATAACAGCTTAGCAGGCTGTCGCCTTAACCACTCGGCCAAAGTGTCTTGTTGTGAAGTATCTACATCAATTAACAGTATACAAGATTTTTAATGGTTTCAAAAGGTCACACGGGAAGCAGGAAAGAAAGAAAATAGTGAAGAAATAAGTCTGTAGTAGCTAGTCCATTTATAGTTAGGCAGTACTTGAGCAGCCTTCTGCTCAAAATAATTCTATACCCCTTCCACCCACCAATGACCACCAAGTAGTCTCTTTTTCGATCTTCAACAGTATTCTAGCTAATTCACTAATATCATTGTATGAAATAGGCATTTTTGGTCCTATTCCCTCTTGCAGACTATGTCCTGCCTGCTATTGGAATAAAACCAGTGGTGTATCCCTTCTTAAGCTACTGCCACCCCGGGATTACGGGATCTAACCATATGTAGTATAGATAGATATTGACTCAGATTCGCTTATCTGACTGACTCATCATGCATGGAAAGACTGAGAATATCATGTGCGGGGTAGCAAAAGAAAAAGAGGGGTTACTTCTCATCCTCCTCACAGATCAAATAGGCGAAGCTAAAAGTCAATACAGACGGAGTACATACCCGTACTACACATGTTTAGATGCCGTAATCCTGGGGTAGCAGTTATAACGACAGCTTAAGAGGGATACAACGGCCAAAAAAGACTTAGCCTCGGCGAGACTTGAACTCGCGACATCCGCATCACCTAGGATAAAATCATACCAATTCCAGAAGATTTGATATAAGAACGGCGCGCTAACCACTGCGCCACGAGGCTGGCTGGTTTTTTTTGTTCTCCTATATTATTATATACTTTTATCACTCTTAGCGTCCTGATAGAATGATAATAATGCGGCTTCTCTCGAAGCTTGGACTCTAGTCCTTTTTAGAGTAGCGTCCGGCTTTAAATACTGATCGTATGCGAACAGCGCGAAGGCTTCGGTGACAAGAAATTATCGGCGTGGACTGGCAACTGTTTTAGAAGAGCCCACCTAGTAATGCACCGCACCCGGAAACGCATCAAAACATCTTTTAGGGGGTCTAATCCCGCCCCTAAAGTAGACTCGGAATTGAATCACTGCTTAAAAGATAAATTACACTCTCTCCGGGCTTTAAGATGCTTAAAGCCTCTCTGAAAAGAAAAGAAAAAACGCTACGCTAAATTCATTAATTACGGCGCTGATGCACTTCTGGGTGAAGTGCATTACTAGATGGACCCTTTTTATTACTCAAATGAGCGAATCCTAAGCCCAACGTAAAGCTTTTGTATGTTCTTCGAGCAGACAGATCGAGACATCTGAGCAGTGAAGTTACTAGAAAGCAGTTGGCAGTCGACAAAGAACAAGGTTTTCAAATCTCAAATGCAAGCCGATATCTCTGATTTGCACCTTGCACAAAGACCCATTTCAGGCTCCCACCTGCTACGCCCCTGCACACTGCCCCAGAGTGCTCCCTCATGCTCTCTCTTGCTCCTCTTGCTCCCTCTTGCTCCCTCGCTGCTCCCTCTGAAGCGGCTATACTCCCTTTCCCGATTGAAAACGGCAATCTCCAATCCCAAGTTCGGGGTATATATAACATATATATATATTTATTGTTAAAAAAAATATTCAAAGACCGGATGATGAAGTCAAGCAATTAAAAATATGAACCTAGAACAAGCAAAGGGTGTGTGCCTCTAGTTTTTGGATATGTAGTTTACAATAAATCCTTATGTTTCATCAAGGTCGGGTGGTATGATCAATCTAAGGCACAGTGTCCCTGGAACTCAAATCACCTGACTTGGTTAGAAGGTGTATAATTCACTGCATTGTGTCAGGGAATGTATCCTTTTGTGATTTTTGGTTGGGCTTCGAGTCTCGGCGAAGGCAAGGGAGATGAAGGGGGGTGTTTTTTTTTGGAGGTGTTGAGGTGTTGAGGTGTTGAGGTGTTACAACGGGGGTTAAATCACAGCTTGGAGAATTAGAACAGGCTTGATATAAACCTCCTTTCCCAACAGACGTCACAACGCCCGTTGCGATAGCCATTTTACTCCCCCATATTTGCACATAACACCAAGATCCCGCACCTCATCACCATCCTCGACGCTCACATCATAGCACATCGACCTTCAACTGATACAATCCTTCCCTTTCTATCCTCCCCTCGGGCCCCTTTTTCGCCTCCGCCAACACCTCCCCAAGATCCTGCTGCACATCCACATACCGCCCACTCATCCACTTCGCGTCCGGATCCGCCGCGAGCGCGACGAAACTATCCGCCGCCAACGCCAAGGTGTCTCCCAAGGCCGGGACGAAAACCTCCATATACCTCTTCATCTCGGGCAGTGCGTTATGTGCTTCCATGTTCAAGGCTCCATGGCCAAGAGTGGTATCAGCAATCATACCCGGCGCCACCGCGTACGACAGGATGCCGTGCCGTCGGTTTTCGAGCTCTAGGACATGCGTAGCGCGCAGGATGCCCGCTTTTGAGCAGCTGTAGGCGTGGAAGTAAGGGTGTGTCATGGCTGCGAGGACGGAGACGACGTTGATGATTGTGCCGCTTTGGCGCGCAATCATGGAGGGGAGAACGGCGTGAATGAAGGCGAGGGTACCGGGGATGTTGGCGTCGATGACGGATCTGGGGTGGGAGAAAGTGGGTTCGTGAGAGAGGGGGGAGATGCGGGAGATGGCGGCGTTGTTGATTAGGATGTTGATGTGGCCCAGTTCTTTCTCAACCTCTTTGATTACTGCGTGGGGGGCAGAGGAATCGGTGATGTCTGCGGTGATTGCTATACTCCGGGGATATCCCTTTTCGGCAATCTCCGCGACCACCGCGTCGACATCTGAGCGGGTTCGAGAAAGACAGGCCACAGAGGCTCCCGCAGCCGCAAAAGCAAGGGCTGTCGCGCGACCGATGCCCCGGCCAGCGCCTGTGATAAGGACAGTCTTGTTGGTGAGGGTGGACGCGTATTTGGTGGGGGATATAAAAGGGTAGGTGTCTGTATGGCGGGTGACGGTGGTTTTGGAGGGAAGGAACGTCCAGGGCGTGTCCGGCGATTGGGCCATGTTGCTTGGAGTTGTGAGCTTTACACAATAGTGAGGAGATGTAAGTATGTACCTTGAAAAAGTAATTCTCTTGCTTGTCTCAGGTAGTCTTAATTCTTGCGTTTGTCTGGCTTTTAGCAATGCCTGCAATAGAAATACTCCTGAGGAAGAAGAGGTATTATCGACACCAAATAGCGGAGACAGGTCTTGTCATCCTGAGCTTATGGACACTAAGTTGAGTCCCTTATATCGAGGCAGTCGAGTGCCCATTGAAAAGCGCCCAATGGGACGGGGATGGGGACGTTGAGAGCCGGGATCATCCGTCGCTAGATCTGATAGTCCTCTCGCCTCCACGCTTTTTCATCTAACATTTGCCTGCATCAGGCATGTATCGCCGTACAAGGTATGCACTTCCTGTTTTGGGGATCTATGACATGGATTACTTTCTCCTCGGCATGCTTTCTTCTCATCTCATTGCGAGAGTACAGATTTCTGCAATTTTTTTTCAGTGCTATGCTTTTCTCGAGCACACGCTGCAATGGCCTGCTGTCTTTCACCAGACTCGTTGCTGCTCCAGATAGTCGGTCATGCCCTTTGTTGCAGCTATTGCGAAATGAAAGCCGAATCACAGGCTGTTTGGCTTGTTTGGCGGCGGGCAGTCGTTTGATAGCCAGCCAAGGGCAGAAATTTTGCAAAAGCGCGCTCAGACTGTTTACACCAAATCCGTGAAGTCTTCATTTTCAAGGCCCATTTCGGTACAGAAGGATACGACTGGCTAATCACGAAACGGACGCATCCATACGAACGCAACTAAGGACTTTTCAAAACCGCTACCTTCTAAGAACCCCCCAGAGCTCATTCCCTCCGGAAACCCTAGATCAAAAACAATCGAGCTCCCTGCGAGGCTGCTTAAGCTCTCATCTGCCAGCGAAGAACCTCTCATATTCCGTGAGTCGTTGGATCGCTGCGTACGTATGCCGGCATAGAAGGAAGATTCAAAAACATGCCTACCGTATCCTGGGATCTATCTCATAGTTTTTGTACTCTTCCACTACGTAGGAAAGCCTACTTTGATCCTGAGGATGAGAACATGTTCGCCAACCTCTTCGCGTTCAGAAATATGGACTGGCTTTAAAACTGTTGGACTCTAATAACTTACATCATTCATCAATTTGCTCATATTTCTACGTTTTATTTGACGATTATTGGATGGCGATGGTAACTATTGTCGGCATGATTCGGCCTGTCATGAGCCGGAGCACCATCTGCTTAGCCTACCTTCTTGGGGGCTTCTTTTCCGCAGTACCAGTTTGTGCGTTCGGGTGGGCTACTGATCCAAATGGTAAGAAGAAGCGAGACGAGGACTTTACGGAAGCTCGCAGCTTGAGGACGCGTTACAAAGAGCTCATTGCGAACTCCCCAGAGATATCTAAAATGACTTGGTCTCAAATAGGACAAATGCTCAAGGAAGTGCGAGAAGTCGCCAAATTCATCGACTGGGGGCTTCCGACTATGCGGGTCTGGAATATATCTCCGTAGGTTATGCTGCGTTTTTCTCGTAGTCCAGGTCCTATGAAAGCTAGTCAAAAGAGTATCTCTCGGTTACTATTGCGGCATTCGTCGCCCTTTGGGTTCCCTTCGGACTTCTGAGCCCCTTTGGTCGGGGTTTCGAATTGAACAAAGTAATGATTGGTTGGGCAACCTTGGAATTAACGTGCGGATTCCTACACGCACCCACAGGGTATATCACAGATCTCTCATGTGTAACGCAAACGCTAAATTATCTCCAGGATCGGCCATCCGACCCACTTTAGGGGTATGGTGAGTGGAGCTCTCCTATGGCTACTGTGATTACGAAAAGTTCGAGTCAGTGCCTTGGCATCGGCTTTTCGAAAACGTCCAGATATCTACCAGGCAAACCCATTAGAGAAGAAACAATCTTACGTGGAGAGAATGGCTGTTCCAACTGTGTTTAGTTTGCGTTTGGATAAAGATTTTTCAGACCAACTGTCAAGGACGGTTGTCTTATGACAGAGTATAAGATGGCCACGGGTTTAGAAGCCTCCAACGAATTCCTTGACGATTTGACATAGTTGATACGAATCATGGCTTGTATATTTCGAAGTTCGGCTGCCCAGGTGTGTATCTAGTATTTAGTTCTTATTAAGCGCTTGCAGAGTCGCCTGTGAAGTCCCCAGAGTCTACCAGGACAATCAGTCTATCGTCACTTTAATATCTAGCAGATTCAGTCGATGAGCACACCGCGCTCACGTTACACAACATATGCAAGAAGCATGCAAGGGCCACTATAGCTGGCTCAGCGACGTATTTACCTTTCCAAACCCCAACTCATTGCTGCAAAAAAATATCTAACCAATCCGCCGCTACAAGAGTGGTATGCTGCTGTTGCTGAGCATGCGCTGCAACAGCGCCCTTTCTCTTTCCGGAGTCTCAGAAGCCTTCGCCAGTCGTCTGCCTCTTCAGGTTTGTCTTCAGAACTCAAAAGCGGTTACGACTCCACTGAGCCTGCGCATTACCGTCCGATGTCTTGATAGAGATCGTCCTACGTTTCGCCAATTGCGTCCCGTTCTCGCTCGCCAGACGTATACTCATGTCGGGGAAAATCAGACACGAGACAGTATTGCTCCCATGAAAGTGTAAGCATGCAGGTCAATCAGCACCAGGGTTCATCCACCTACGTCGACAAGACCCTCTGTAAGTCATCAGCTTGGCCATACTGCGGTTAGAACAACGCCATCTGATAAAATCCTGCAGCCAAGTACGCTTTCTAGGCGGCGCTTTTTCGCAACTCTCGGAAGGCTGTTGGCAGCTTATGCACGGTTTCAGAATGGTGCACCGTCAATTCCATTCGAGACGCCAACGCGAGCTGGATTCTGGCAAGTCATCAAAGAGGACCTGTTTTCTGTTTGCCCATCCTCACAATATTCGTTTCTGTTTTCATGCTACACCTTTATTATTTTAACGATATGCGATTCGTTGATGACAAGAAAATCAGGTGCATCAAGTATTTCACCTATCACAGAGTGGATTGGATCCACAAATTTCGTGGGGAATCTCGCCTCTCAGTTTACCCATTCCAGTCGGAAATCCCTGCTGTTCGACTCCGTGGCTCTCATTGCCTGTGTGAGTGTCATCAGGCCGTTTATAAACCAAAGAACTTTGTTCGTAATTTACATAATGGCTGGCTTATTCGCGGCCGGCGTGGATTGCGCCCGGACAAGGACAACTAATCCTTATCGAGATCTTTCGAGGGATGAGTCCATCATAACACAAGTGCAGATACAGGAAAACTTTCTAAAGCTTAGCCAAAGTTTCCGCCGAGAGCTGACAGTGTTTCTTAGAGGCGAGGGTACTTGGCAGAGCGCCCAGGACAGACTTCAGGGAGGATCAGTGCTTTATACTAAAATGATATCAATTGGTAACATATGTGAGCCAAGTTTCGGAGCAGGTGGACCCTCACGTGCCTAGGTAAATATCGGCCCATCGTTCTATCATACTTCTCTTACCTAGTTTATTAGATCCTTGAGCTGCGTTACTGACGAACTCTCGTAGCCACGATTGTAGCCTTCGTCAGGCCACGACTTTGGCCAAGAATTTGTTTGTACAGGCTCGTGCTATGCTTCTGGATGTTCAACACCATTTCTATACTGGATAACGTACCGTCGTCGTAAGTAGGCAGAGTGTTTATAACCCGCATATGCTATTGGCTCCCAGGATAAATATTGTTAACGTGAAGTATGTTGCCGGTAATATATGTGGTGTAATGCTTTGGTTTCTACTGCTTAGAAAGGCCGGATGGGTTCCACGTCAGCTCGTATAAGGGATTACGATCGAGTGCATAATTCCAAGCCGTCAAAGCTGTCGACTATCCTCTTCTATGGAGTACCCCTTGCGTTGCTCATTTCAGATCCATCAAAAAGGTAGACTGTATGGAAGCTGGATTTTCCTCGGAACCAGAAGCCTTGAGAGTGAGCGCCTTGTCACAGTCTCCAATGCCGAGACGAGGTGACGAATTTTCGACTTCGGCATATTGTCTTTAGTGGCAACGGTGCTATTTTAGCATTGCTGATCAGTCTCCTACGACATACGGGATTTGCCTGTTGTCCAGCAAGGAAGTCTCCGGTTTCGCCCTCTGAGCCTTTGACAATCACCATAATAGGTAGTGCCAAATTGTATTGAGAACTAAACAAGACATCGAGGAGGAATACGAGCGATACTCTTCTATGATGTTTTCCTAGACCTCTTACACCAGTAATTCAAAGCATAACTAAGATAGAAGAATGGGGAGAGCAATGAACATGAAAACGCAAAGAATTCCACATCCGGCACTACTGACACGAATATTCACGGACGGACATGTGAATGTACTCAACCATTTGAACTCGCAACTATGACCTACAGGTCTTGAAGCAGATTTAGCCGCTACAATTTCCTTCGGATGTTTCTCCTACCACTAAAGGAGTCAGTATAATCTGTTCTTTCATGGCTTCAGCAGCGCGGTTTCCTTCATCGCACATGTCCTACATATGTGACACATTCATTACCGCACAATTTATTGCTTTCTCTCGAGCCTACTACACTGCTCTTCTTGGCCCTCAACTGCAAGCACTTACGATGAATCTCACGGTGCCGTCTGCCCGTCTTATTTCCTCAAGCACTCGGTGTTAGACTTAGAGTATAGGATAGCTGATGGAAATGGTGGATCGATCTAATCAAGCGCTGATATGAGTACAAAACGACCACGACGCGATCGACGCCGTGCCACCCGATCAAGGACACTCAGCTTTTGTACTTCGACGAGGAAAGCATACGTACAGCTGGCAGGCCTAATGGTGGAGTAACAGCAGGACGGAGAAGCAAACGCGCGCGTTGGTTCCGCAAGGACATTTCCAAGGATACCGCCGGGCTTTCCAGGACGGATATGTGAAGGTTGCAAGTTCGGCCGAGTGAAGCACGTCTTAACAACGCATTGTTGAGTTGGGCTTCGGTGGGCTTCAGCTTCTTGTCAGATCAGTTGTTGATGCATACCTTCGAGATTATGCTTTGATGCTAAAGCAGGAAATTGACGAGCAAGACGAAGGCCAGAGAATTCTCGTCAAAGTCATGAGAGCTCCGGCTTTGGACACTGTAGCGCCCTCAGCCATCGAGATTCCAGAAGCACCTGACTTAACCATTATACCCCGAGATTGCAACATCCCCCAGAGAGCTGGGGCAGAACTCACGACGCGCGCTATCTATGGCAAGACGCCGTTCGTTCTTAGCCAGAAGATGCCGGATCTGTGGTTCGTGCTGACCCCAGACTTCATCAAGGCAGCTCATCAGAATGCTGGAGCAAAATGGTCTCAAGCTCGATCCCTACAATCGCGCATGGCGGAATCTGTCAACGTCGATATCCTACTAATGAAGGAAAATTTGGCCGAATGGGCAGCAGAGAATGCCAAGACGATTTCTAGGTTCTTAACAGTCTTGGGGCAAGTCCTTGATGCCGCCCGAGATATGAAAGCGCCGAGTCTTGTCAGTTAAAGGGAGACGAAGACACTCTTTTGATTTGTAAAGCTACAGACGAGATAGTTTCGGTCTTATCGGAGGATCTGCGTATCTAAACTGGTTTGCTAATGGAGAAGGAAGTGGAGACTCGCGGCAGCTCAAGCGGGCGTCCGATCTTGAAGAGCAAGAGAAGAAGGCCTAGGTTACAACTCCTTAACGAATCCATGCTAAAACTAAGTATCGGTTAATGAGAATGCAATGTCTTTCTCAACACGCTTAAAGCAACGAGAAGCAAACAGCAAAGCCACAGCGGAGCGAGTAGGTAGGAATGCAATATCAAAATCTCGATGGTGAACTCGATAGGTAATCATCGGCAACGCGAGGATAACAAAATCGTGGGAAGAGTACATAGGTATGCACATTATGACAATCATAACATGCAGACACAACTTCATAGGGCGAACTTGTACGTAGATGTTGTTTGAAGTCACATTATATATTGAATTTACGAAGTTGGAGCGGAAGGCCATTACACGGAATCATTGGCCGCCTCAGGTGGTGGGGCCCCACTACAGCAAACCCCCACATGCGTCATAGGTGCAAATCAAGGCCATCAGGTCTGGACTCCAGAGGCAGATACCAACTCATTTATTACATATTCCTTCATCAACACATACAATAGGAATCAAAATATCATTTGATCACTAGCAAGATGGTAAAAGTCCTTGAGAACCAGGTCGTTGACCTTGATATCATGCCTGGGAAGAAACCCGAAGATATCCAAGGTCAATTACAAGGCCAAGTCGACGCAGCTGGGTAAGCAAAACCTTTTCGCTGTTCGTACGGCCACCCGGCTCTTACCACAGCCTGACTGTTATGTAGGAATCAAGTCCAAGGGGCCACGGAGAATTTACCTGTAGGAAAGGAACAAGCTCAAGGTGCTGTTGGCGGACTTCAGAAAACTGCCGGTGGTTTAGCAGGTACAGTTGGTGGTGGTATCAAAGGTGTAGTGGATACCGCAGGGAACACTGTGAGTCTCAGCTTTAAGTAGCAATCCAGACAACCCCACGAGGACGTTGTTTCCCCTGCTTAGCACCAAGAAGAAAACCAGTTGCTAATAGTTGCAGGTCGGCACCGTAGGTGGCGGTGTCTCCGATGTAGTGAGTGGGACTGTCAGCGGCCTTGGTCAAACCGTCAGCGGAGTAGGAGATACAGTATCTGGTGCCGCGTCGGCAGTGACAGGCTCCGGTGAGGCTGGCGAAAAGGATGCAACAAGCGGAATACAAGATTCAGCAAACGAAGCCAGTGGCACTGCGCAGAAAACAGCTAATAGTACGGCGGATACCGTCAAAGACAGCGCAGGCAGCGTGACACAAGGTACGAAAGATCTAGGGGACAAGGCGCAAGACCTGACAGGATCAAAATGAGAGGAAATGACTGATATGGGACACGAGAACGTGTGGCTTGAAATTGGATAATTTATTGCCGGCGAGTATTCTAAGACTTTTGGCATTTGTATTTGTTCCGTTACATAGTAGACCAGTTCCAAGATATCAATTCGTACCAGCCCAGATGTTGAAAGCAATGCAGCAATAGCGAAACTTACGAGCCTGATGGTCCTCACCGTATGAAATCTAGCGCTGAGTAGTCAGCTTGCAGGGGTATCACAGATAACCGTCATGAGTCTGGTGGGAGTCTCTCCATTCTCCAATCAGCGTTATCCAGGCACCAAAGGTACTTTACTTTTCTATTAAAGGCACCTTGAGGGCATCTTTGAGGCATACTCACCTCTACCATTTGAATCTGCCTCCCCAGTGCATATTCAGGTCTAGTGACAATGGCCCCCGAAATCCAAGACCCGCGCATGATGGCCATCCATCCTCGCATCCGCTACAATACTATTGGAGGAATCAATGGACCTCTGGTGATCCTGGATAATGTGAGATAGTACCAAAGCTCTTGGATTGGCGCCCATGAGCTTACAGGTTCTACGTTTAGGTCAAGTTCCCTAGATATAACGAGATCGTGTCTTTGACACTACCAGATGGCACCGAGAGGTCAGGACAGGTCCTTGAAGCTCGAGGTATGATTGACCTGACATATCGTTGTGGTGGGAAGCGTTATCTAATAGGCGCTGTGTACAGGTAGTCGAGCAGTTGTCCAGGTATTGAACGAAACCCTGCCCTGGACGAATCTATGATTGTGGCTAAGCTGGACTAGGTATTTGAGGGCACATCAGGTATCGATGTTAAAAAGGTTCGTAGCTGAAAATAAGCGGCGGGGAAAAGAGGCTGACCAATTGGCAGACCAAAGTCGAGTTTACTGGTCACAGCCTGAAGCTCGGTGTTTCCGAGGATATGCTGGGACGTGTCTTTGATGGGTCCGGTCGAGCAATTGACAAAGGGCCGAAGGTGCTGGCAGAAGATTACCTTGATATCAATGGCAGTCCCATAAACCCCTACTCGCGAGTATGTCCGCGAATGCTCAGCTTCATGGCTCAAAGCTTACGGCCAGTCAGGTTTATCCAGAAGAAATGATCGCTACCGGGATATCAGCTATAGATACAATGAATTCCATTGCTCGTGGACAAAAGATTCCCATTTTCTCAGCTGCAGGTCTGCCACATAACGAAATCGCTGCTCAAATCTGTCGCCAAGCTGGCTTGGTGAATAAACCAACGAAGGGCGTTCATGACGGTCATGAGGAGAACTTTTCAATTGTCTTCGCTGCTATGGGTGTCAACATGGAGACGAGTCGGTTCTTTACCAGGGATTTTGAAGAGAATGGTAGCATGGAAAAAGTAACGCTGTTCTTGAATCTGGCGAACGACCCAACGTAAGTGGCCCTGTTCTTTTTATGGTCAAAAACTACAGCTTACCCTTTTTAGGATCGAACGTATCATCACACCTCGTCTCGCTCTTACCACGGCCGAATATTACGCATATCAACTCGAAAAGCATGTTCTCGTCATCCTCACTGATCTCACAGCATATTGTGACGCCCTCCGAGAAGTGTCAGCAGCAAGAGAAGAAGTGCCCGGTCGTCGTGGATACCCAGGTTACATGTACACTGATTTGTCAACCATCTACGAACGTGCTGGCCGTGTTGAGGGACGAAATGGGTCAATTACTCAGATCCCTATCCTGACTATGCCTAACGACGGTTTGTGTAATCCCCCCTTGTCCAAACCACACTAATACTGCGACAGACATCACCCACCCCATCCCCGATCTTACAGGATACATCACCGAAGGCCAAATCTTCATCGACCGCCAACTTCACAACAAAGGAATCTACCCTCCCATCAACGTCCTCCCCTCCCTCTCACGCCTCATGAAATCCGCCATCGGCGAAGGCCACACCCGCAAAGACCACGGCGACGTCTCCAACCAGCTCTACGCCAAATACGCCATCGGCCGCGACGCCGCCTCTATGAAAGCCGTCGTTGGCGAGGAAGCCCTCTCGTCCGAAGACAAGCTCTCCCTCGAATTCCTCGACAAGTTCGAACGCACGTTCATTGCGCAGTCGGCGTACGAGTCGCGCTCGATTTACGAGTCCATTGATCTGGCCTGGAATCTGCTACGCATCTACCCGAAGGAACTGCTGAATCGGATCCCGAAGAAGGTGCTGGATGAGTTTTACCAGCGCAGTGGGAAGGGCAAGGGGAGGGGGAATAAGGATACGAGGGATCATGAGGAGGGGGAGACGCAGACGAATGGGAAACCGAACGGGGAGCAGGAGAATTTGATTGACGCGTGAGTGATGTTTGTGTGGTGAAAGGGAGCGCGGGGGTCTGCGTGGTCTATGGTGGCATGTTACGTTGTTGGTTTGAGCGTAGGGTAGGGTGGTAGTTGTACGAGAATGAGGATGCGGGTATGTACAGATGCTGTCGAGTGCCATTGCTTGTGTATGCTGTTATAAAACACCTTCCCAAACACATCAAACCCTGCCGCATCTTGTCAAATACACCCCATACCATCAAATCTGCCTTCCACAACCAAGCCCCGATCCCACCCCCCCCTTCAAACTCTCCGTCAACAATGCCCCATCCCTCAAATACAGCCACTCCCCCGCTCTTCGTCCTCTCCCCTCTCCCCCATCCCTCACGCCTCCTCCCCTTCCCCACCAAGCCGAACCCCCAACTCCGCCTCTAGAAGCTCAGTCAAGCGTGCCCCGTCCCTTAGATATACCCATCGCCCCCCCCCTCCTCCTCCACCATCACCTTCCCCCCTTCCCCCACCGCCATCCCCTCCACCGTCGTCGCCACCATCATCCACAACACCCTCAACATAATCAAACCTCTTCGGCCCACTGACCGGCGAACTCAGCCAGATCTGCCGGTTCGGCGGCTGCTTGTTCAGGACGTAGGTGCCCGAGGGCGGGAAGCAGAGGGTTAGGACGCCGGCCTTTTTTTGCGGGGGGGGCGTTAGTTGGGGATCTGGTTTCGTTTGGAGGGGGGGGGGGTGAAAGTGGGAACCGGTAAGGAGGAGGGGGGGGGGGAATTGGGGGAAAGGTGGAAGGTACGCTGTATTCGACATCGACGTCCTCCCTCTCCTCCTGCAGCTCTTCAAGGCGCATCACCAGATTATCGATATAGGTATCCGCGAGCGTGTGATATCTTTCTACACTCAATTGCGCTGCTTGCTCTTGCTCTTGCTCTTGCTGTTGCTCTCGCTCTCGCTCTTGCTCTTGCTCTTGCTCTTGCCCTTGCCGTGGCGCAGCTGCTGCTGCAGGCGCAGAAGGCCGAGCCGCTGCGGTAGCGATGCGGCGATACAGCGGTATTATGACGCGACATGGTTGCGACTGGGGAAAACGGGTATGGAAGCAAACAGGTTCGGGAAAAGGACTTTGGAAGAAGAGGAGGCGGGGGTAGGTGCCTAGGGGAGGGAGGCGCGAGCGGGTTGTTGGGCGAAAGCTGCGGATGCGGTTTGCGGGTGCTGTTGCGGGAGTAGGTCTTTGCGGGTTTGCAGGGTGGGAGGTGAGGCCGAGGAGTTGGCGGGGGGCGCGGGTGGGCGTGGGGCGTGGGTTGGGGGGCATTGCCGGGGGGGTTTAGGGGGTTTGGAAGGGGGGGGTGGTTATGAGGGGACGACTTGGGGAAGGTGGGTGGAGAAGTTGGTGGGCGATTGATTACGAGGGTGATGCGTAGGAAAAGCGTCATATTTATTTACGGGTATACCCGTTCGCGGGCGGGAGCGTTTATGTTATGCTACCTTACCTGAACAATGCACGTGAGGCTTGTAGAATCACCTTTCATAAGCGGGCCTGGGTTTGAAGAAGGGTTTCATTATTTTTACAGACTGCAGGATGAAGAGATAGATAGCAAGATCCTGTAAAGAAGTAGGAAATGAAGCAATTGAACAGAATGGTATCTTCCTCTCTTTTCACCTTAAACGCCAAAAGAAAAGCTGGGGTTAACACCTCGCATAGAATTTTTAAGGGAATTCTGTGCCAGTCGTCGGCTCCGTCTCCTTTCCCTGAGTACCAGTCATCTCCTGACATGGACGGGCAACGGCGCAGTCCTCGCCTCTCCAATCACCCTCGGATGAGACTCTACATGAACCGACTTCGACACCAACGCGCTAGCATTCGGGCTCTCCTGCAACTCCTCAATAATTGGGCCATGGATCGAACTATCGCTGTGTCCACCTTTGATAGTAGTCGTAGTTGTCGCCTTGCCGTCATTCGCTCCGCTCTCCAAATCATCCAGCTCCTGGTAATCCTTGCTGATGAGATAGGGGTCGTTGGCGCTGCCCTTTGAGGGTCTTGCTTTGCGGGACGAGATGAAACTGCTCATGTAGCCGTTGCCGCTTGGCTTGGGGGATTGCGACTTTTGATCTGAGATATGGCGGAAGAAGGCAGGAAGAATTGGCATACAGCCCACAATGATTCCGACTGCTTGCTCGGCGATGCTTGGGTTACTGTTAGCAGAGACACGGTGTTTGGTGTTCTGGATCGGGCAATACATACGCCAGGATTGATACTGTCATCAGCAGTATGGTCTGGTTTTTGTCATGAGCCCTTACCACTTGATAACCAAGACGGGCTGCGCTTGCAACTACGGCACTGTTACCAGTATTAGCTTAGGGTTACAAAGGTCCGCAGGGACCATATACTTACAGCGATCCAACCGCGAACACAAGTGATAGTCCAAGCTTTCTTTTCTTTGCCATTTGCAGATGCCAAACTGCGTAAATCGGAATTACAAGCATCACAAGGTCCGAGATCACATTGATAATGGAAGCCGTGACAAGTAAGAGATAGCTATTGATGCATGTAGCTCCCCTGGACGCATGCTTGTTGACACATTCCGTAAGGACCACGAGGACCAAGGCGATGCAGTAGAGGAGGTTGAACCAGATGACAACCCAAGTTGCGTAAAATATCCTACCCTTTTGCGAGCCAGGCGGCACAAAGATTCGAAGAAAGAGAAGTAAGATGGATAATTTGGCGAAGAATATCGAGAGCCTAGCAACGATCTCGAGGTCATGAAAGTGCTAAACTCATCATCAGCATTACGATTGCTTGGTATTGGTGATCCTACCTCTGAGAAACGTGCGGCATCTGCTACAGAGACGTTCCACATATCTTTGCCCATTCCATAATTGAGTGCATCGAAGATGATCGCGGTCAACCCAACAAGGCCACACTAGGTTGAAGTTAGATATTGTGAATTATCGATATAGCCCAGTTGCATACCCAAGCAATAACGGATGTATCTAGGAACAAATCAGCTTACCTTACTCGAGCATATGTGCCACACCTGGAGAGAACTTACAGTCATCCCACCACACACGTCGGTTGATGAAGTATCTGGTATACATTCGAATAGCGACAAACGGCGTGGTAACCACGAGATAGATGACCATAGCGATAATGCATACATATCCTTGGGAGGGCGGATCGATGAGGTTGGGAGTGACACCGTGTGGCCATTTCAGTGCAGGCGTGGTATAAGGATCGGGGGTTGGTGGAGACATGGTGAAAAGCGTAGATAACTTGGGAGAGCACAAGTCGCAGAACAAAGAAAGAATCCGGAGTCATGCTCCATCTATACCATTTTAACCGTTGCGGTAGCAGATGTGCAGACGCAGGAGAGGGAAGCATCGTCAACCCATACGACGGTATGCAGGACATCTCTCTGCCTAACCCGAGTCTGACCTGCAGAAAGATACATGACGGGCAAGGCATTCCAGAAGAAAACGAACGAAACGGTTGGATGATCTGCAATCGAGGACACCATGTTTGCATCAAGGTTGTGTTACCCTCCATGTATTGCAAGGCTGTAGCCGTGGTGTGGGAAAATCCTTGTTGATTATTGGTAAAATGCCCTCGACCATGGTGGCTAAACCTTCCATGAAGAATGCATGATCCAATAGGATTGAGAGCGAAGTGAAAGACGCGCTTCCAATTTCGAGGAAGGTATACGAAACACTGCATATGATAATACCAAGCTTTGCAGGCCGAATGCTAAGGAAAGTAAGGTATCTTGTGGTATGTAGCGATGTGATAGGCGACTAAAGTACTGCCCCCAAACTTTAGGTAACTTCGTGTATGTGGGATGAATCGCTTATATTGCATATTCGGACCCTAAAAAGCCATGGTCATATGCACGGCACGTACCCCAGAATCGCTTGAACCAGTTAGATGGGTATGCGCATTATTGATCTGGTGAGTGCCTATAGTAAGGTATGGGAACAATCGATGATGCGCATTCCCGTGAGCACTCTGTGCTTCAAAGGGTTTGCCTATTTATCCCCAGTCCTTTTCGGCGGGAAACAGTCTTTGAGCCGAAGAGAAAAATGGGTTCGAGGATAGACATGAAAAATCCAGGTACCTGATGTATTATATATCTGCAGGCTGAACCCAGAATTATTTTATTCAAGAGGCCTCCTGGGACTCGGCTTCAAATGCAGTAATACACTTAGGACGACATTTCGTATGCTTTTGCGAAGCATAGTAGCTGTGTAATATTGGCACTCATGTCATTCCATCTTCTTAACATCGCATACTTATTTAACACGCCCCTGCTGAGAAATCAGCGCAAGTAGGGAAAAGAAAGGGTGCTGAGGCAGAGCTCTTTCATCGTGTCATGTTCTCCAGACCTTTTGATATGCCATTTTTCACATGCACTAGGGGCGTTGGTTTCACTGATATTACCTAGTTGGCTCATTGATCATTGCTGATGCTCCCAAGTTCGCTACGTCAACAGTAAGACCAAAGGCTTCGATTGTCAGTTTATTCAACGACCAGGCTGGAGTTCTGCCTGCACCCAATGAGTGGGGGATCAAGTAAGTACGGCCCTCTCTTTTATGGAACCTGATCGCTGTCCGTGATTGTCAATCCGGAGGGACATAGTAAGTCTCCTTGGCAGGTTGCTTGCTAGTCAGGTCCTTTTCAAATCTTGGCTTCGAGGTCATACATAGCATTTTGAATACTACTATGCATTTGTGCGTCGCAAGGGCCGGCTTGTATGTGTTAGAGCAATCGAACTTGGCGACACGCTCAACATGTTATCATGAAAGCAGCATCCTTACGTCTGACAGTCGATAACAGTACGTTAGTGGATGCGGGACAAATCACCATGGTGGTCACTGGCGTTTGCGCCAAGACCGTCTCGCCTCTTACTTCTTGAACAAGGAATCGCCGACCGTCTTGGCTCTGCTAGTTAACTTCCTATCATTTACCAGGTAAAGTATCTACTACGAAGTGGTTAGAGGTTGTTAGAGTCGTAGAATCTTTCTATTGATATTTCCACAATCCGATTTTCTTCAGATGGCAAGTACTACAGCGCTTATGCGCGCCTGCATAGACTCATCTGGCCGGTGCATGGCACGATGCCGAAAAACGCAGGCACGACCATGTGTTTACCTTTATCTCTTTGCATTCCGGGCGTAACCCTGATACCCGCTGTCGATTCCCCCTGCAGTATATGAGGGAAGCTTCTGCTCCAGTTCCGCTTCGGGGCTTTCGCTATAGTGGAGGATAATGGGGGTGTGCCTCATGGCGACATTAGCGGTCTGGGTCGAGCCGACGGCAGTTCCGTCATGGTGATCAATTCAGTCATGTAGGGGGAGCGGGATCGTTAATATTGGGGGCAAGTGCAGATGGGGGCGTTCTGTGTCCTCACACCTTCCTTCAAATGAAGGACCAGCCACACCAATTCACTAGAATTGCTATAACCTGCATACCTTGACTTCCATCTCTTGATCACCTGCATCTCCTCCCCTCCAATACTTCTTTTCCGTGCAGTCTTTCTCAGAGAAAACTCAGTTCTCCTGCCCAAACCGCTCCAATCAATTCCGGCGAGCATGCATCTCCTCTTCCTTACCCTCCTCGCCCACCTCTTTACTTTTACTTCCGCAACTTTGACGTACCTCAACCTCACCGCCATCTCAGCATCCAATGGCGCCTCCACCCTCGAATGCTGGCAATTGGCCGCTCCGTTCGTCGTCTCGAGCCAAGCCGGTACCGTAGGCGCTGCAACAGACCAACTCGGCAACGTCGTAAACGCAACCTTTTCGGTCCTTCCTGCCAAATTCAACGGAGGCGCTCATCACGCGCCTGCAGTCCAGTAGGGTTTCCCCTACCTGAGCTTTTGACACCTTAGGAAAATCAGCAGCACTGATTATATGATTGCGTAGATACGTTGCCTTCATGTCCGGCCTCGCTCACATCACCCTCCCAAACTCTAAACTAGAAGCCTACGTCAAAGGCGGCAAGAACGGTCTCATCATTGCCGCCGACACCGCGGCCGTAAGCACACTGGGCCACATCACAGAGTACCCAAGCCACCAAGAAACAATCGCACTGCAGATCCCAACTGCTGGAGGGGTGGCGCCGGCGCATAGGGTGCTGCATGGGGGTGCTTGCTTGGGAAGTGAGATGGTGTTGTATGTTTGTATTTCTGTGGTTGTCTTGGAAAGGAGGCTGACGGCGACTTTAGAGAGACACGCAATGAGGGTGAGAACGGGGAGAATGGCCAGAATGACGAGTAAGAGGGTTGTCTTTGGTAGCTTTGGATAGGGACTTGTAGAAGTTGGCTTGAGCAAATAATTTTCGCAGATAAATATTAGGTGGTTTTGAGCTGGTGATACATATTATCGTATATCACCCACCCTGAACCCATTGTAGGGATATTGTATACTTCTTTTTTCAGAATATTTAACTACAATTGATTCACCGCCATACCAAAGCCGATAAAGCAACTGCATCCCCTTCCCATCGTGCTTCCAGCTCAGGTCTTGTACACCTCTTGTTAGCGCACAGTAGTCTGATACTGAGTACTGATCGAAATACCTAAGGGCATACATACATCTTCAAAAAAAACCAAATTCAATCTTTTTATAAATTGAGATCACAACGGGTTAATTATTTAAAATGGCTAGTTCATCAAACTCGGTTTTCCGCAGCTCTACTAATGCGTTAAAGAATATTGAAGATGTTCATATACTATCTAACCTAAATATGAATACACTTGCTCTATTTGGGTAGGCGAGCAAAATCCAATAGGAGTTGTAGAATGTACTTCGTCAACTCCAATGCGCCAGAACGTTCATTGATAATGAACTTCTGTCACTAGGAAAGTTAGAGACTTTTACGAACCTTTTTCAGTACGAATTCGATGGATGACAATCTGGCAGCAATACCTCGCAAGCAGATCAGAGGTGAGGTATATACTTCGTCCAGCTTAGATCCGCATAAACGTCAACCGGGACATGTCGCAGACTGATAAACGACTCGATGACGATGAAAATCCGTGAGGGCAGGTAGACTAGCACGAAGCTCAAAAAGACCGCCCAGATGATAATGCCATAGATCAGGAAGTTAAAGCGTAACTCAAAAGGAAGAAGGCAAGGGCAAGCAGTATAGTCGGAATGTTAGGGACGCCAAGAATGAAAGCCCTGGATACCTCTTTGACCATTTTGGGTTCCACGAAGATGGAAGAGTTAGGTAGGCGCTGTGCTTTACGTAAGGTTGTTATGATTGATGGCAGGTGTGTTTTTTTCCATCTCCTTCTCTGCTGTCTTCCCTTTCGCCTTTCTCTTCCGCTCGGTACGCTCCTTGAAGAATGAACCACTAAAACCAAGAGAGTAATGCACAATCAGAACTGGGGCAGCAAAATGTTCGATCGTAGCGACCTTCCACAATATGGACTCTGCCGGTATGAGAAATGCGTAGTTCCACAAAGCTAGGTGGATAGCACCATAAGATATGCTCAACATGCAGAGCATAGCCACGCCAACAAGTCGTTCGAGAAGATTGTCTTCTACTTCGAGTAAGGATTGTACCAAGTCTATCAGGTCTACCGAAATGAAGTCGTTTGAACGTGGCACCAGTAGGTGGTTACTTCTGTTTGCGAGTCTTAATTTATGGATTCCATTCACCTGTGTAGAGTTCACGAAAGCCGCAGCTGCCAAGTCATATCTTCTGATATTCTTATGAGACAAAGAGATGAACAGCTTGAAATAATGATATTGTCTTATATCTGTATTTGTGAACTTCTTGATGGAAAGTGGAATGTCGGTTGATACTGTCGGTAAAACTGGTTTGTGGTACGATGAAAGATTGAAGCAGCTTTCGCACCAGAGCGGGAAATTGCCTTCAAGAGGGCGAGTACGAAAGACATCTGGTCCAACTCCATTGGCCATGAATTTCCCGGTCTCTAGGGTATCAAGTATCGGTACACCTGGCGACGGTTTCAAAGAAAACATAGGCTTGGATTCTTTAACTGCGATTTCTGTAGCGACAGCTTTGACACTTTCACCACGATATATAGCCTTCATATCATTGGCGTTGTTTTGGTTAGGACTAATGATGGCACTTATTTTTGGTGTGTTCTCGTTAACAGAAAAGCGAACAACGTCTTCGAATTCTTTGCATTTGCTCAGTTTTTGGCGGACTAAGTCATCAACGTCTTTCATGTCATTTGAAGCGTAGTAAGTCAAGATTTCGACGTCGGAAGTCTCGTCGCCCAGTCAATTCTCCCAGCGTGAATGATTTATGACACTCTCATGTTCTTTCGGGAACATCACGTTGCGGTACAACGCGATATCTTTCTAGAATCCTACCGTGGGTAAAAGCGTCGGCTCCTGGATATCTAAGGGCTTATGAAACCATTAATAGTACATGATCAAGGCGCAGCAGGCGTGAACCAGAGTGTGAAGTTCCAGAGCTGAAAGAGGATATCCAGCTACTTTAGTGGAAATGCATTGAAGGATCATCCAGGTCACTTGCAAAACCACTGGGCCTTTTTCAAGTATATCCGCTTTACTTTTGTCCCAGATCTCTCTGTGGGATACCATCTTGAAAAGCCCTTGCCTTGCGAGATATAATGCACCAGCTAGTGTCAACGTGAGTCTGGGAAAGCTATCACGTATATCGCTGACATCCACGGTCAGGATGCCCATGACCACGTAAAAACCGTAGATAAGACTGAATGATGTGGAACGAACGTTATTGCTCTCCGCATTGGCCTGCTTGAAGTTACTTATTAGACCGGAAGTCGGCATTTGGGACATCATACTGGCCTGTTCGCAAAGCTGAAGATAGGCATCGTCCCCTGTTTCTAATGAGTTGGCTAGTCTGGATAAACTTTTCTCTTGCTCAAATCTCAGCTCCCCAAGCTCCTTCGATATTCTACGAGCCCAGCTCCATTTCTGCGATGCTGTGTAAACCACGAGCTCAGGCGCGACAATGGCAGCAAATACCCACTTCGCTATTCGAAGTGATTGCTTAGCAACACGTTCTCCTGTGCAGGAATATTCAGATGAATGACTGAATACACACAGAGCGCAAGCGTAAAAATACAGCTGTAAAGCAGGCTCCACGTGCCTCTAGTATCTGGTTCTGGGATCCAAACAGAAACAAATTGTGTACGGCGGACAGTCATATTCTGGGGCTGTGCCGCCGCAGCAATTTTCGGCCATGCGGTTGGCAGAAAGATAATAAGAGAACCCATGTTGTAAGACTTGGATCTACAAGTAGATTTCGCACGGAGTTCGTGGGAGAAAGAGAAAGCCCTTTAAGTCACTTATTCGTAAAGGTGATATGTAGTTGCCAAATCTAGCAATGCACAACGCCCCCTTCAACGTCACTCTGTACTCAGTACTTAGTACCTTACCGTATTGCTCCATACAAAGATAAAATCGTCTGATTCATTATCCATGGTCAAAGGTGTCAACGGTTGATTTACTCCTCCATCTGATTTGGGCTGTGTTTATGTTTCGCTTGCAACATATAGGTGCAGGGGTGGTCAGTCAGCTGTGTTGCAAGAGTCGTCGCAGCCACTCAGCCGCTCCCAAAAGACACTTATCGACACATACTTTGCCTGAATCTCAAAAGCTATTCTTGGTTTGAGTACAGGTCTAATCTGCTGACGCTAGATTGGGAAGATGGAAGAGTCATTCTCCACGATATATGTGGAGCGCATGAAGGATGGTGGACATTGGTGGTTGGATCAAAGCTACCTTAGCAAGACCTTATCACGCTAATCTACTATGGCTACCTCGTCTTTTGTACATTGGGATTTGCGATGTCAAATGTCTCCGCTGTAAGCTGGCAGGAGAGAATTCATGCTTTGGCTGAGTGAAGCTTCTGGTCCGAATGAAGATTACAACGGGCTGCGTTTTGTTTTTCTGAAGAAGATACGTTTAACGAGCAGAATCAAAGGCTGACAAAAGCTCGCAGATTTCGGATAGTACACTACTTTTCTGCAGTCATCACACACTGCTTCGAAATCGACTTTTTAAGATACTGGTTGAAACGCTATGGAGAGACATTTGAAATTGAGCTGCACTTTTTCAATCGAGAGGCAATACTAGTAGCCATAGCCTTCTTGTCCTCGGTGAGATGAAATAAAGAAGACGAGTCTGACTGTTCTGCTCTTCCGATTGAAGACGTAGGCACGACGCTAGATTGCGATGACATGGAAACAGCCTTGCAAGCTATAATCCCAGAATAACGTATTGCACCCTACCTTATTACGGAAACGTAGTGTATCTGCGTGATGGCCGGAACGTTCGTTGACCAAGGTCACACATTGTTGTACATGCGGTAGACATACGCTCACGTTGCACAACTATGTTGAAGAAACCCTGCAAGCATTTACCGTAAGAGGTGCTGGCCGTATCGTTCCGTATTTCACAATCCTTCCTACGTCATTTTCCACTGCTCTTGTCGAATAGAGGCAAACCAATGCGACATAGTGTAGCAGCGAATGGTCATCAGACAGTGCTAAACTGTCAAGCAGAAGATCCATAGTCCAAGTAAAGTGCGGTGTCGGATTCATATCATAGTTAATCGACGATCGAGAATAACCATATGTCAAGGTAAACTTTTCAATCAGAACACCATCCAGATCGACGATATACGATGTTGAGCGGCAGAATCATACACAAGGGCTGAGTCACCATAGTCTCATCTCATCACATAATCAATTCCGAGTCACAGATGGCATGACATGTGGCGATACAGCAGGCGGATCACGAGCCTGGCGGCCTCTGCTCACCTGGGGGACCTTGGCCTTGCATCGGTTGCTGCCCTTGTTGAGCAAGACTTGAATACCACAGCGCGACGTAGTTTTGATAGCCACCATAGGCTGCATAGGGATCCACATCACCGCCAGGTTGTGTCTGACCTTGTGACGGTTGCTGGTTTTGAATTTGAACTTGATTCTGATTCTGATTCTGTTGGCCATAAGGCTCCTGGGCATGTGAGTACTGGTCATTGATTTGCTCATCACGACGTGGTCCACCCCCTCCACGATTCTTCTCCTCCTTTGTCAGATATCAGTACAGACCTCAAGCCGAATGACTGCTTGACTTACCACTGCATGAACTTTGTCTGTGATTGCACGCTTCGCTTGGTCAATTGCACCTCGTGTTCCAACCAAGCCTATTTCGCGTTCGAAGTCTTGCCCGCTTGCTGGTGCTACATTGATTTTACAACCCGTAGTACTCTGCATATCCTTTATGGTCTCTCCGCCTACACAAATGCGGTGAGCACTAGTATCTGACCCGCTTTGCTGCAAGCTGTACATACCTTTACCGATGATCATTCCTACCGCTTCTGAAGGCACAACAATGGTGTCGTTCACTTTGTCACCACCGAAGCTCTCACCCCCTCCAAAGCCTCCGAACCCCGGTGGTCCTCTTCCAGTTTCACGGGGGCCGCCACCCTGGTTCGCGAGACTTTTTGTATCGCTCTCAACAATCTCCATGATCAGATCTTTAGCCATTGTCGCTGCTTGTGGTGTGCCAATTAGATTGACTGGTCGTAGCCCATTCACGCTTTTTTCTTCGCCAACGATGTTGACGTGGCATTGGCTACGTTCCTGTAGATCTCTAATAGTCTCGCCACCTCTCCCAATTATGAGACCAACGGTTCTATTAGGGACCATTATCTGCGTCGCATCTTCGCCAGCTCGAAGAGCAGGCTGATGTGCACTGACTCCCTTGCTAGCTCCAGCTGCAAACCGATCTGGCACAGCTGCTTTATTACTCAACATCTTACCATTCTCCTCAATGATACGGTATATTTCGGCCTTTGCGTCTTCTCTGGCAGCACGAGTGCCAGTTATTTTGCACTGACGCATTGGTCCGCTTGCCTCAGGTCCAGTTATAAATTGAACCCTAGTTGCAGTTTCTGCCTCTACGCGTCTCAGGTTTTCACCTTGACGTCCAATGATCAACCCCACTAATCCAGAATCTATCACTATGGTCTCCACGTTATCATCGGCGCTTCGACGACCAGGGGGAGACCTCTCGCTTGGTCCTCCAAAGCCACGCCCTGGCGGCGGAGAGAAGTTTGTACCAGGCCCACGACCAGTTCTCATACCAGGGGAGAAGGAGCGGTCACGTAAAGGATATCCGGAGATGTTAGTACGCCGAGGGTCATCGCGCCGCTCGTCACGATATGGATTATAATTATCTCGGAAGCTGTCCCTAGCAACACGGGGCGGCGATCTTGAGCGTGAACGAGAGCGGCGATAAGTGCGACCAGCCAGCCGAGGATCACCATCACGGTTTGGTGCTACAAGACAGCACCCGTCAGCGTCGTTGAGGTAAAGCATAGATAGATAGTTGTATAGCTTCGAATCGGAAGGAACCATCTTACTGCCGTTTGCTCGACCCATATCATAAGATACACCCCGTTCAGCGGCGATGCCCCGTGCTTTAGCAACAGCGTCATTGAAGCTAACCGACCCCGAATTGACTGGTTTGATATTACTCAAATCAAGGCTTCCTGAATTACTCGGCGGTGGGATATGATATGATGGAGTAGCAGAAGGGGTTGGCGCAGGGTAACCACCAGGATAGCCTTGAGGCGGTTGTTGTTGCTGTGGTGGTGGCTGCCCTTGCATTGGTGTTCCTCCTGGACGTTGTGCAGCTAGCGAAGTGGTAGCGTCAGGACTGCAGGAAGACAGAAGGGCCGTGATTGTACTGACCTAACGCAGCCAAGATCTGGGAGATGTTGGGTTGCTCCGCCATGTTCGAATTTGTCTGATTCAAGAATTTGTGGTCTTGGTATGTATCGACAAAGTCACCCGATGACTGATAGCATAGCTGGAACGGTTCGAATCATGCTTGAGACCGTAAAATATTATTAGTACCTATGTATTCATTCCGAATCGATGCTTTGATGGTTGTTACGTGCTGAGCTCTGTAGACCAGAATATTACCTAGGATGAAGCTAAGCCGGATGTGCTGCGCATACTGATCTAACCTAAACCAGCAAGCCTTCCTCAACCTCACTTCATCGTCAATAATCACTTGAACCTTTCTCCAATGCTCTGATGTGTACTGGCAAGGAATCTAATTATGGCTAATGCAGGCCGAGTCTTGAGAGAGCGTTGTGTAAGAGCTAATGCTGCACAGGATTGCTTCTACCTTTGCTTCTTAATCTTTTATCCAGCGCCTTTTGGGCGTCTTAGCTCTGAGTGTACTCTATCCTCCTTGAAAGTGCACCTTATATGTCCTAAATGCTAGTCTTATACGAGCGAAGCAGCCTCAATTCCTGCAGAACAATTGACTCAGTCTAGCCACTCCTGCTTACCTATCAAGTCTTACATCTCTCTTCTTTCCTTGCATGACTAGAAAGAATACATTGTGTCTTTATAAGTTCTTTATAAATAACGCCTATGAGATTATGCAGCAAGATACTGACCCATTCTCCTGTCTTTTCAGGGGATAGCATCCGTCGTATGAACGTCGAAAGACCCTTTCGGTTACAGCAGCATCGTTTCCGTTAGAGGGGATTTGAATAATTCAAGCTGGGTTGAATAGTATTATAGACTTTAATCTGCGAGTTAACGAAGATCTTCGAACTGCAACCGTAATGCTGAAACATGGTTTTGAGAAGATATTGGATTTCAGATGCGCAAATCCGGAAGCGAAACTGCTCATGGCGCTTCCGGGCTCTGGGGGTACCTGTGTACTTTCCGATATCCTTTGATGGGCAGCATTAGGCCCTGGCATGTATGATAAGGCTTGCTGCCGTCCCCAAGGGGTTGCTGATCCTCCAGCTATCCGTTGGTACTGTGTAAGGCCTGTACATGGGGCCTGTCCGCGGCCATGATCTATTTCCATTATTCATGAGAATAAGGAATGCTGTACTGGTGTTGGACCATGCCTTGGGTCAACACAGGCTAATGAATAGGGCTGTTATAACTCGCCTAATTTGGAGTTCCTGCTCAACTTCTCTTCATATCAATCAATCTTGAACGCGCCAAAACCACTCCAGTTCGACCACGAGATCGATCCGGTCGGAACGCAGCGTCTCTTGTTCAGGTTTGACAGCTATGGCTCATCTCGCAGGAGGAGAGGCTAGTGAGTCCTGCATTTCCGATCAGGGTCCGAATTGGTGTGCAAATTAGCTTAGCGCCTGTCCACTGACAGATATTCAGATGTCAACACGACACAAACATCCTCCGATGTGAGGACAACTAACACCATTGTGCGCAACGACCCGGCGGCATTGAAGCGATTAATTCGTGAGCGGCTTCAGAGCCGTGTAGAGCCCATCGGCCGCAAGGCCATATCTGGTAGAGTGGTCTCCTGGAGACCATCGTGCATCCCCTTTCACGTCGAATATTCCATCAACTTCGTTCCAGAGGGTGTTGGTTTAACCCACCTAGCATCTGCTAGAGTGGTCAAGGATATAAGCGTTGTCAGTACTCATTTATCAATCTGTATGGACTCCACTGACTGAAACATGACACAGTACGCAGATGAAGTTCTCGAAGAGGCGACATTCGTTGTGTCCCACCAACTGGTATCTACTCTGTTACTCACTAGCAATTCAAGGTACTAATAGGTTCTAGAGAGCCAGCGGAAACCTTTCCTTTACAACCTACGATATTTCGGGCCGCAATCAGTCTGGGAATCTAACCTTGAAGATGAAGAGGCAGAGAAAAGAATCATCGGCGCAACAAGCGCGTTTGATCGACGAGAGTGGCGTTCCACTTAATGAACTTGCTATCGAGCACGCAGAAGAACTCGCCAGCATGGCAAATGACATGCGTCTAGATGTTGACTGGCTAGAAGCTTTGACTATTACGAGCAGCTCTGATCTTGGAGCGCCAAAGACCGTTGCTAAGGCGAAAGAGTTAGACCAGAAGAGGAAGAAAGAGGTAAAGAAAGAAAAGCAGAAGGCACTGACGGAGGCCGGAGTTTCTTCCAATTCGACAGTTACACAGCTTGCCACTGGACAAAAGGCGACGGAAGAGGATCAGAGGGGGGGTGACGACAAAATCGATCCAACTCAGGGAACTGTCGACCCGGCTTCTAAACCAACCAGCCGTCCAGCTGCAGACGTTTCAGCTGAACTCCTTGCACCTATCATGCCCTTAGCAGATGTTCAGCCTATCCTGCGTAGCGTTGATCCAGTTGAAGGTGTCTCCGGTGCTGCTATTATATCTGGTGATCTTCGTGGCGATCTTCTAGCTGGAGTACCTGTGCCGGGCATACCTCCAGTAGAGGCTCAGCGTACCCCAAGCGACAATAGTCCAATCGAAAATATCCCTAGCCTTGTCATTACGGCTGAAGAGATCCATACCAATCATCCATCTGTACAACGAGACAGCATGGCCTCGGAGGGCATCGCGGAAAAAGCAGACAGGATCCCTTCCAAGATTGATTATAGCATCGATGGAGTAGGATATCCCACCCCTGCACCTCAACACAAGGCTTTTACTGGTGGATCTAAGAATGTAGTTTGGGCTTATACCACTCACACAGCTTACGATCACGAGTTGAGACGTACAGGTGTTTGGCTCTTCGAAAAACCCCAAACATGTTTTAAAAAGCAACCAAAGGTATACGTTACTCAGGGTCTCGGTGTTGCGGATGCCCCAGTTATAGTTGTGCCAGCTCAAGGCCGCACCCCGATGGTAGAAAGGTATTTTGACGGTCAATACCTACACATCACAGCCAATGGAAAAGTACGCAACGATATTCGAGAACTCCTCCTCCATCCGGACTTCATGACCTCTACAAAACTCGACGGGTACCAGGCTTGCGAGGTAGCTGGTAACAAAGTTTGGCGCCATGACCGAGACTTGCTCAATTGCCGTATGACAGGCTGCCGCATCCAGATCGCAGATAGCAATCCAGCAAACATCATCTGCCTCGGCTGTGGTCCCAAGACCATGATCCGCTACTGTTCTGTACACCATCTCCTCGCTGATATGAATGAGCATTGGAAGGAGTGCGGTCTCAAGGGTTTGATGGTCAAGCAGGTTATAGATCATACTACAGAGCCACGTAGATTTTCGCGCCTATGCCCAGCGCTCAGAGATCGAAATGGGTTCAAATCCTACGCGAACCACCGCCAGAAAGTGTACGCACAGCTTACCTACGGCCACTATACGCTCTTCGACTTCGCCAACGAATCACCAGTCACCCTCATGTGGCCAGACAGTGATCCACAAAAGAAAGAGATGGAGAGCCGCGTCGAGCGTATGCTAAATCTCGCACTCTTCGACCATTTTGACCATAGCGTCTTGGTCTATCTCTATAAACTTTTACGAAAATGTCTGAAGAAGAAGACCGGCTGGGTCATAGGTACCCAACACGCTTTGAAAATCCAATTCATAGCAGAATTCGAATTTGATCCAACCACCATTCCTGATATTACCGCCGACGACCCTCTATGCGAGTGTGAGTGGACTGGTGCTAACGAACTACCCGAGGCCCTACACCTCACTACCTGCAAAAACCGGGCTACAGTCAGCGGAAAAGCCAAGCATCAACAGATTTTGCGTGAAGCGGTTGAATGGATGGAGGCCGAGTATTGGATTCTTAGAGTTTGGCGCCAGCAGCACCCTACCGCTACGCATTGGCGTGAACGAATGGTCGGAAAAGGCTTCCCCGGTATAGATTTAGAAGAAGACTGGGAATCGTGTATGGGAGCGGGGTGGGAGGGGTATGGAGCTGAGTTCGATACGATCTGTGGACCGCCAGATGAGGTGGAAGACGTGGAAGAGGAGTGAAGACGTAGCATGGGGACGATCTCAAGATTGGAAACTTTCTTTCTATCTTCTTTCTCTTTTTCTAGCTTTGCGATCTAGTTATGCTCGAAGCTACAAGTCATCGATATTGAGGATGATTGCGGCTGTTAGGCCTGCAAGCTTTCCGGATAGTCGGGATGTGGAAGAGGAGTGGAGGTATAGCATGGAGAGGATAGTCAGACTGAAAGCTTTCTCTTGTCATCTCAGTTTTCAGGTTTTACCTTCCTAGCTTAGCGGTCTAGCTATTTTCGAAGCGATGCGTGATTGACATGAACGATCGAGGCGGATGTTGGGGGCTGCAAGCCTTTTGCCTGAAGGATTGGTGGATAAAAAATCGGGTATGATAGCGAGAGAAATTCAATCCTTGTTTTATTTTCGAGAGATCTGTATATTGAAGACCCTTCAACCAGCACATGAGACAATCTCTAGATACATCCGCTCCAGCTGCATTTTCAAAGTCTATCGGATGACCAATCTGTTCAAAGTAATTGTTGACATTGTCCAGTGCATTGCGACGTGATGATAGAACTGTAGAGTAGTTGAACAGTTGAGTATCTATAGAACCTATATATCCTAGCTGAATCCCACCATGTATACCCTGTATACCCCAGTACATACCGTATTACCGAAAAACCCTATGGCAACACGGCGTTAGTTATGTTCCCATAGCAGAGCTTCGGCATCGAGAGGGTTGAATTGAACAGGGAAATCAGACATCCAAGGAAGATTGCCGCTCATGTTGGCCAGCGACTTATGGGTTCATGCACTGGCTAGCGTGAAAACTGCGAATGTGGAATGTGTTTCATCATAGAAAGAGTTTGGGTTTGATAATCTTGAGAGAGAAAAGACGGAGAGGTGTACTTACTAGAGAGCATATAGGTAGAGAGCTCAAGGCAGCCAATTGCTATGGAGGATTCCGCCAGATTGCGATTGCCTTGAACTCCCCAGAGCATCGTAGTAAGATTTGAGGGAACCTAAAGCTTGGAAAACGTTAGCTGCAAATTTAGGTGCAAGTGCAGTAGTGATTATGTTATTGGATAGTGATGGTCAGACAAGATATACTGGCAAGTAGCAGATGGCCCGGCGAAGGGCTGTCCGAAAAGTTAGACTTCCTCATGGTCGACTCAGCTGGGAAAAGAAGACTTTTTGTATTGTTGTCATCTTGCCAAAAGGTGTTTTAGATTCAAGAAAGTAGTTGTGACTCACCCTAGGCATTAGTATCGTACGTTGTCGTTGCTACATAGAAGATGGCAGTTGAGGTTGTTGAAATTGAAAAAGTTTATTGGAGAAAGAACAGTGAGGCTGGATGATTATTATTATGACTAGTGGATTACTTAGGTAAGCGACCCTCGTGATCGAACGACAGAGCAATGATGTTGAGAGGAACCACAGTCACAGCCTCCGACCCCACTGAGAGATTTATTTCTCTTCTTCCACCTTGCAACTACTGTTGAAATACTTGATCCTTCGCTCACTTGATTTCCGTCCCGATATTTCCCTATTGAAAGGCGATCCGCCACCGGTCCCGCTCGTTCTGTCGCAATCGTAGGACTTCCGTGTTGTACCCTCTCACGCTTAGCAGAGCCCACTTAATCCCTCTAGAGCTGAACATTGAGCCATACTAAGGATCCTAAGAACACATAGGGCACCGAAACCGCCAGCGAATGATCTCATTGGCTTTCTCCCCGGCTGCGGACTGCGGAAATCCTGAGCTTGCGCATCGTGCGCGACGTCAAGCTGGCGCACTGCGCGCGCCAGAGACTTCATGGTAATTCGAAGAAATACTGAGTGATCATGACACATATTGCATAGGCTCGCAGGAATCAAGGGACTGCTACCTCACTGTGGGGTGACTGTTGCACCAAGGATCTTCCTCACCGTCGGCCTATTGCCAGAGCTTCTCAAGGACGGTCTGACCCAAGCCTGGGTGTGATCCTCCCAAAACTTCCTCGTGTAGACCATACAGCACGGTTTTGAGATTCGTGTGCGTTTGCAGCCAAGCTTGTTCCGACCATGATGGCGAGTATGAGCCAACCCTTCGCCACGCACCCAGCAGGCATGGCCGGCCATGCTGGAGTTGCCCACGGCGGTCACCCAATGGCTCAAGGACACCCGTCCAATCAAGGCGTCCCTGGTGGTGGGCAACAACCTGGGGTTACTATGGGCCAACAAATGCATGCTGGGGTAGCAGGTCCTGGGGTTCCGCAGGTTAGCCAGGCTGGGCCCATGATGACTGGTATGATGCAAGGTGGTGCGCCGCCTGGGGTGTCTGGAGGTGGTCAACCAAGTGCCCATGCCTTGTCTCATCTGAATCCCGGGCATCAAAATCAAATGTTCGCACAGCAGCAACAGTTGCAAGCCTGTGAGTTTAATTTTTGATTGTTACTGTCATTGCATAATAAGTGTTGGACGTGTTCTTGCGGAGGTAGTGGCATTCGGGTTTCAGAGGTTTCGCTCCTTCTACGAGAGTCGTAGAATGAGGCTCGAATTCTGGCTTAGCGAATTACTCTCTTCATCAATGCTTCTGCGCGGCGACTGTTATCACGTTGTATCCACTCTTGTTTTGTTTCAAGCAATGATTAGATTCTTGAAGGACCCCTTGATTCATTTGTTTACGTTTCTGGAGGGCTTGAACTATGGCCCAAATCTACAGAGTCTTGAATTTCTGGGTTACGATCCTGACTTTTGAAATTCCGATAGCCGCGCCCAATCCGCATCTTCTACAACAGCAGCAGCAGCATCAGACACACGTGAGGCAACGTATGATGCAACAATTTCAGCAGCAGCAGCAGCAGCAGCAACAGCAGCAACAGCAGCAGCAGCAACAGCAGCAGCAGCAGCAGCAGCAACAGCAACAGCAACAGCAGCAGCAGCAACAGCAGCAACAGCAGCAACAGCAGCAGCAGCAGCAGCAACAGGCACAGAATGGAGGAATGGCTGTCGGTCATGGAAACATGCCTATGAACCAAGCGCAATTCGCTGCTGTTCAAGGAAATCCTAATATTCGTGGAGTTGCTCTACCTGCACACTTACAACACGCCCAACAGCAAGCTACGGCCCAACAGCAACAGGCTCAGCGGCACCAACAACAGGCTCAGCAGCAACAAGCCCAAAACCAACATGCACAACAGCAAGCCGCTCAACAAGCCCAGCAGCAGCAGCAGCACCAACACCAACAGCAGGAACAACATCGTCAAGCAATCGGTCAGCAGATGGCGATGCAGCAAGCGGCTAGCCAAGCAGGAACCAGTCAAGGTCAGCCCGCGCCTCATGGTCAAGCGCGAGCTCCACCTCAGATACCAGGCGGACAAGATCCACAAGCGGCTGCTGTGGCTCAGCAACAGGCCCAAGCTCAACAGCAAGCACAGATACAGCAGCAGCAGCAACAAGCACAACAACATGCCGCCCAACAGCAACAAGCTCAGCAACAGCAGGCGATCCAGCAACAGCAGGCTCAGCAACAGGTCAACCAACAAGTCCAGCAGCACGCCCAACAGCAAGCTGCTCATGCTGCCATGATGCGGCCCCGACCACAGAGTTCTTTCAGCGGTTCTTCCGTATTGAAACTCCTCTCGTTTGGAGACAATCTAAGCCTCCCTACAAACCAGCAGATGCAGAATGGGCGGATGTATGGAAACCAAATGCCGGCCCGAAACCAGTCCGGTGATCTTACCTACTGGCAACAGTTTGTCGAACGCTTTTACTCGCCCACGGGTGTGTTGCGGCAACAGTTATGGTGTTCTACGGAGAACTCAACGAAACAATATGAGATAGCAACTCCCGCACTTGCTCGCTATTACTGGACCCACTTTGTTAGCGGTGTGCAAAACATTCAGATGATTTTAGAACAGGCGAAAGAAAAGGACTTACAAAATGGGGGTCATTTTGTCGAGAGTAACAAGTCCTGCTTTGTCTACTGGCTGGAAAATGGTCATCAGGTATCTATTTAATTGGCAACCTTTTCCCAAGAAAGACTCTCCTGACCCGGTATAGGTTATCCACTCCGGCCAGCTGCGGGCTCAATTCGACCAGAGCGGCAAGATTGATGTCTTGGATGTGATGACGTCCGAGCACAGCGAGTATGTACCCAGGAAACAGCTACTCCAGATGGTCTCGGAATCTCCTGAAATCAAGCAATCGCCAAATACGAGCAAAACCGCTGGGAAAAGACAGCAACGACAGAAACCTCTACAAGTCCCAGATGAACAAAGACCTCAAATCTCTGTACCTAAAAGCTCGGTCAACGAGTGGGGTCTTCCAGCGCAGGTGCTCGCTCTCCTTGAAGTAAGCTCATTCAACCATCATACAACACCATGAAGGCTATGCTAAGAAGACCATCAGAATGCAGAAGTTCTCTCAGCAATGCAACCCCTTTTCCAATTCGCTCAGCTAAGACCCGCTCTTTCCGCCCACGAAGCCCTCCAACAAATCTGCCTCAACATCCAACAACAAGCCCAAAATCAAAACCCGAACCCTGCCTTCTTCAACCCCGCCATGCAACCACAACAACAACTACCCCAGAATGCCCTCAATCCCAACCTCCAACTTCCAAATAGCGGCCAACGCACCCCAAGCATGAATGGACCCAATCATTTCGTATCTCCCGCTCAAGCCGCTCACCTAAACCTCCCCACCAGCTCCGCCTCCCCCGCAACCCTTAACATGTCGCCAGCCATGCAAAACCTTGCATTACATCAACAACAAAACCACCTGGGGAATCCGAATCAGCTGTTACAGCAGCCGCCTACAAGTGTAGGTATGGTGGCACAGCAGAGTCAGCAGGGTACGAATAATAGTGGGACGGGTAGCCAGGGGACGAGCGCGAATGCAAGTCCGAATGTTAATAAAAGGAGGAGGGCGAGCGCTGTGAAGACGGAGGGAGATGAAGGGGGGGGGGAGGTTAATGGGATTGGGGTAAAGGTTAAACAGAGTCCAAGGGTGCCGAAGAGGCAGAAGGGGAATGGTTGAGATACCCGCTTGCATCTAAAAAATTTCTTACTTGGGCTGTGGTCCTGGGGCTGCAGGCTATTCTCCGGTTCAGCGAAGGCGTTTGTGAGACTGCCGAATTCTATACGGGCGCTTTAAACAGCCGATCATCGATTGCTTCGGTATCCGTCAAATATTGGCCCATCGTTTGTTTGGGTATTGGAGTTGTTGGATTATACCGTTCTCTGTTTATCTTAGAATAAGTCGGTGGTCTGTATCATAGGTATATGGCAAGGCATTAGCCAACATTTCTTAGTTGGAAACTGGAAACATCATCCTCTAGTCTTCAAGATGGTCTATCTTGATTGAATAAAGCAGTCTCTGACCTATGTCCACGCCAACGAGTCAAAGTTCAAAAACCAAATACCCAAGGCGGCCTGTATCAGCATGGTCCGTGCACAGCTAATGTCAGCCTTATACGAGTATCAAAGATAAATCAGTGGAAACTCAGGGCGTTTGAACATTTCCCGGCACTTGAACCTTCAGTCTCGACCCAAGCTATTAATCTTTACCTTTGGCTCGGCCTCAGCAGGAGCAGATACAGAGGCCGTGGCGATGATGGTGCGGTATAGATGACTAACATGCTACCACCGAGCAATATTTCTTATTCCTTTTACACTCACCATGGCTATTGGATACCACAGACCGGGACTCGCAACCGCCTATCCGCAAGGGAAACCTCCTCGACGAAGGGTTGTTAAAATTGCATTGCTCTTTGCGTTTATCATTACGTTGTTCATAGTCTTTTCAGCATCGCCTGTCCCAGCTCCAGTCCAACCAGCCAAAGATGCAGCACAGCAAGCAGTACACCACGCGGCGCAACGTATCAGTCCTTTTCGCCCTGTCGCACACAAGCCTCCAGTGCAACGCAATAGCACCAGCGGGGAAGCCAAATGGTTCAGTGACTGGAAGTGGCTCAAGCCCTTCTCGGAATCTGTCACACTCGACGAGACTCGTTCCGTCTTACCGCCCATAAAGGCAAGACCGCCTATATATACCTTTCACGATACAGGTGCGGATAAAGACAAGGCAACAAAAGCCGCGGAGAACAATCTTCTATTGACATGGAGGAGGGCGTGGTGGGCACAGGGTTTTAGGCCAGTGATACTCGGAAGAGCCGAAGCCATGATGAACCCCCTATACGAACGTTTCCAGGTTAGGAAAATGGAGAATACCTTAGAGGCCGAATTTGTGAGGTGGTTAGCCTGGGGACAGATGGGGTCGGGCATACTTGCAAATTGGCTGGTTCTACCGATGGGTTCCTATGATGACCGTCTTCTATCGTACCTGAGGCACGGAGACTATCCGAGACTTACCCGCTACGAACATCTTGGAAATGGATTGTTCTCAGGAGACAAAGCAAGCATCGAAGCCGCCCTCCTCGAAGCCCTCAACTCCCCGAAATTAAAAACATCGAAGACCATTATCGATGCCGTCGAGCCCATAACCTTTAGCGTTGACCCCAAACCCAACGCTATCGCCTTCTACGAGTCCACAACCATAGCGGAGCACTACAAGTCCATATCGGCGGCTCTCCACGAGGGTAAATCAGCCGGTTTATTCTCCCTCGCACAGCTCATAACATCCCATCTTCACCTCACATTTCTCAATACTTTCTCCGCCGGCCTCTCGGTACTCACACCCTACCCGTTTCTAACTCGCATACTCACCCAACCCGCCACAAGCCTAGCCAACGCCTTGATACGATGTCCCTCAATCTCTCTTCCTTCCTCTTGCCCCCCCAATAATCTCCAATGCACACCCTGCTCCTCCGACAAGCCCCTGTCCATCACAACACCGGAATCCTTTCCGAACACCTCAAGCCTCTTTACTATTGGCACCACTCCTCATCCTTATACACTTCGTGCGCTCCTTAGCCCTGCCAAGGTCCTCGACGTTCGCTACATCCGCCGACATACGAAGCGTGATCAATGGCTACAAGCCGTAACTCGGGAGACACTTGGCGATGCGATTGGGGGCCTCTCACGTATAGTCCCATTCAAAGATATGGTCGCAAGTGAATGGGGTGCCGCACGGGGTTTATGGATAACAGAAGAAACCACCTTGAGCCGCCGAGACGTAGAATGGCATTTTGGGTTCGAACTCCCCGCTTACAATTCTACCTCCATCGCCTTCTTAACGGCACTAGCCCCTAATCCACAGGTGACAAAGCATCCAGTTTCTGAGAAAGACCTGAGGCAACAGCAATCTTTGCTAGATGAGGCGAAAGAAATCCTCAGGAGACCGAACCGTGAAGAGGGCATCAGGCCGGTGATTGAGGCGTGGAACCTGGCGGACACCGAGGCTTGGCGATTTGTAAGGGCGTTTGGCGCACGGGAAGTGGTGGAGAGGGCGCAGTGGGAGGAGGAGGAGAAGAAGTTTGCTGGTGGAGAAGAGAGGGACAAGGGGTGGGGCAGATGGTTCGATCGATAGCTCGGGCAAACAAATGGGCTCTTCTGTGTTTGGAATTGCATTGGTGGCGTTGGAAACATCCTTGGTTTTAGAGGATATATCGCATTCGGAGGTGTGTAGATGTCTCAAATATTTACTTTTTCTCCAACACAACGGCCGCCTCCATCCCATACCCCACCACTAAAACACCCCGCCTTCGACCACCCTATCCTTATTCAACTCCACAGCTATACTTCCCAACTCTCCTCCGCGCCCATCATTCTCGTTATGGCCACCACTCTCCCCTCCCAAGCGCACACACACGACGGCCTATCATCTCACTCCCACGCCTTCGACGCCGCCGAACACGGTCATTCCCACGAAGTCCTCAACGGACCCGGCTCCTACACCATGCGCGAAATGCCCATAATTACCGGGCGCGACTGGAACGAGCGCGCTTTTACGGTCGGCATTGGTGGGTAAGCTCCCGCTGCTCTTCGAAGCCTCGATAAGTCGGATCTCATCGGGTAGGGAGCGGAAACCTTGCGCGGAGAGGAGGAAGCAGGGGATAGATAATATCAAGGGGAACTTGGACTGATTATCATGGATGATTGCGCAGACCCGTCGGATCAGGCAAGACAGCCCTGATGCTGAAACTTTGCCTCGCGCTCAGAGACGAGTACAGCATCGCCGCCGTCACCAACGACATCTTTACCCGGTAACCTCAACCCCAACTCTCCTTCCAACCCCTCGCCCACAAATCCCCATCTAACCTCCCCCCCCCCCCCAAAATAGCGAAGACGCCGAATTCCTAACCCGCCACTCCGCCCTCCCCGCCCCCCGCATTCGCGCCATCGAAACCGGCGGCTGCCCGCACGCCGCCGTGCGCGAAGACATCAGCGCCAACCTGCTGGCTCTCCAATCTCTACACGCGGAATTCGCCACCGACATCCTACTGATCGAGTCCGGCGGGGACAACCTCGCGGCGAACTACAGCCGGGAGCTGGCGGATTTCATCGTGTATGTGATTGATGTCGCGGGCGGGGACAAGGTGCCCCGGAAGGGGGGCCCGGGCATTACGGGGGGGGATTTGTTGGTTGTGAATAAGGTATTATTATTCCAGCTTGCCCCTTGCCCTATTTTTCCTTCCCCTTCCCAACTAACTAACCCCCTCCTAAGACCGATCTCGCGGTAGCCGTCGGCGCGGATCTGAGCGTCATGGAGCGCGACGCGTCACGCATGCGCGAAGGCGGCCCGACGATTTTCGCAGAGGTGAAGAATGGGAAGGGTGTCGAGCATATTGTGGGGCTGATCTTGAGCGCGTGGAAGGCTAGTGGGGCGTATGAGGTTAGTTTGGAGAGGTGGAGGAGGGAGGGGAGAGAGGGTGGTGCGGGGAGTGGGGATATATGAATGGTGGTGTGCGGCGATTAGGGGTGTTCTGGTAAGAGTGGGAGCCAGGGTTTGGGGGAGGGTTGGAGGATTTGTGGCAGTGGGGGGCAGCGAGATTGAAGAGGCGGTTTGCGGAAGTGAGGAGATGTTTCAATGAGGATATGCCGCATTGTCAGACATCAATCGAGTATCGTCTCACAAGGTGGCATCAAGTCCCGCAAAACGAATTCAGTATCAACAGGTTTCTCATTCTATATACAACAACCTTCCCCCACCACCTCAGCGCCAGTAGCAACAATACCACCTCCCTTTCTTAACCCGGGCTCAATGATCGTACTAAAACTTATAATACATCATCGCCCGTCTCTTCCAAAGAAGAGAAAAAAATAATGAGCTAGATCAGCCACTTTGTAGCGAACGTGGTGTGCAACCTTTTTTGACAAAGGAAAAATACTGTGACATGGCAGGTGTAGGTAGCTTTCTAGAAGCCTAAAGTGTTGTAAAAGATTAAGTGATTAAGTAGCAAGATATTTTGTAAAAAAGCTGGCAACGCGGGGCCTGGTAAAAGTCTATCAACGGCCGCTGGGGGTATGAAGCTGAAAATCAAAGGTTGAGAGCAAGTGGTTTTGGTGCTTGCTCTGACGAAAAAGCAACAAAAAGTGTCGAATTCCGCCTGGTTTCCCGGTAGGATCGCTCTTTTTGGGCTCGTACCAGACGGCGAGTGAGCGGGCGTGGTGGCAACACAGAGCGCTGTCAAAGCGCCTGAATAGGCGTACAGGCCGAGCGCAGATATAATGTTACAGTCGACAGGTGGAATGAAAATAGAAGACAAGACCAATCGAGGTGGCTCAATGGAAGACTGAGCTAGCCGCGAAGATGCTCGCTGCAGCAGATGCGGCCCACTCGTTCTCCTCATAGGGTGGAGTAGGCCATCTTTGGCTAACGTCTTCCTTTGGCTGGGTCCTGTCCATGTCCAATGGCGCCGCGGGTTCTGCCATGAGATTTTGGCCAAAAAGTATGCCATTCCTTTTTGCAGATGGGGATGGAGTAGGATAGGGGTTCAAAGATGACATATTGCTAGTCGATGGTTGCAATGGCTGCCTGGTGGCATCCTTGGTTTGGACCAAATGCGAAAGGTCATCTTGAGTCTTCGCCCTTCGTGTCATCCCTTTGACAGCTTTCTGGACAGTGTGTAGGGCTTCGTCAAGTAGCTCATCTTCTTCATCAGGCGTCTCGTAACGTTGAGTGGGATTTGTCGAGTAGGGTAGAGCACGTCGTGTCCGACTTGATATGGGAGCAACGCCTGCGGTATTCGAGCCTTCAACCGAGCGGGAGATATGCTCATGTGATAAAGAAGGATGTCGCTCTAGCGTAGAAGCAGTGGTTGCAATTTTTGTTTGGCTTGGCTTCCGGGACACCGGGGCGCTAGGAGATGGCGACGATTCGACATAACGAGCACCCCGTACTACTCTGTCGAGGTCATTGGTGTTCTTCTTCATAATGGTGTCCATGGTTGAAGGATCGATGGCCATTGACGTCCGTTGGCTCTGCCACGGTCCACAACCTGCATTGGCTTCAATATCGTCCGAGTTTGGAGACATAGGTGCTTGAGGCCGTCCGGATAATCTTCTCGCCCGTTTACGCAGATGCGAGAAGAAGCCCTCCTTTTGTCCCCCGTTAGGTGAAATAACATCTCTATTCCCATTCAGAGCCCGCTCGGCCTCTTGACGATGGTAGTCAGCATAGTGATTTCCGTTGGAGGCGACCGATAGTTGACGGCCGATTTTCTTCGAGGCCTTGCTCTCGCTGGCTACGGTTGCATTGGCGTTCTGTGCCTGTGCAGTTACGGCATCAGAGAATGGTGAGATTGGACGGATAGTAGGAAGAATTGGCATTGGAGCTCCAATAATGGGGGTCGTGCCGTTTGTCCATGTGGCTCTTTTGCTTGCGAACGGCCGAGACTTCGTATTTGTCGTCATCTCAGAGATAGTGGTCGCATGAACAGGCGAGGGACGTGGTGACACTGTCTGGGTTTTTGTGGCTTGTGGTGATACAGCTGGCGAACTATCTCTCCCTATGAGCGACTTCCTAAACCAGGATGGCTTGGAGGATAGTGATGGGCTTTCGGTCGCGTCTCTTTGTGACTTAGATTCAATGCTGGAGTGTTTTCTCCCCAGAACCCGGGCTGTGGATGATTTCGGCCGTAATGGATCGACTGCATCAGCAAAATAGTGGTGGTTCATTGCTTGGACAGATGTAGGTCGGTTCTTGGGGTCCCACATCAAACACCAAGTAACGAAGTCACTCAATTCCACAGGCCATTGGGGAGGACGGAGTATAGTCTCCATCGAATGAGGAGCCATCTGTAGACGCGTGAGTATCATTGAGCATAAATTCAGGCATTCAATTGCACATCATACCTTAGGGAAAGAAAACCCCAATTTTTGCGCCAGCCGTGTACCGTCCCTCCAATCTCCTCCGCCGACTTTGTTGCCAGCCTTGTCATACCAATTTCCTGGGCTGCCCATGATCTCGCATACCCTCCATACTTGATCAACCTCGTTGCCTCCAGGAAACAAGGGCTTGAGATTTGCTATCTCTACTGCCATCGCGCCTATAGCCCAAATGTCGACTGGTGCGGAATACTCACCAGCACGTAGAAGAACCTCGGGAGCCCGGTACCATCTAGTAGAAACATAAGTCGTGTAGGGATGTTGGGAGTGGGTTTCCCGAGCGAGTCCAAAGTCAGCAATCTTTATTGCGTACGTTGGTGGCGTGCTGGGCGGCGTAACAAGAGCGGAATATCTGCGAAAGGTGGTACCGGACTCGTGAAGTGCTGATGTTGATACCAGAATATTTTCGGGCTTGATGTCACGGTGGAAGAAGTTGTGAGCATGTATATGATCAAGACCGGCAAGAATCTGAAAAAGAATGCTTTTGACGCTGCTACCGTCCAAGCATTTATGATCCCGTGCTTTCATCAGTTGGTATAGATTGCCGTCCATGTATTCCATACAGATGTGAAGTTTGTGGGACATTGGATCAAGGAAGATGTCCAGCGCCGGCACAAGATGAGCATGTACGGGTAGTGTACGAAGGAAGATGACTTCTCGGAGTTCCAGACATGGTTGAAAGGAGTCGAAAGTCTTCTTCATTGTTTTGATCGCAACCTGATATACGGTTAGCCATAAGACACAAAATGATCATAGGTTACTAACCACACTCCCTCTCCGTGCGACATGAGCACCAGCTGTTCTAACACGAGCTAACACGACACTGCCGAAACTCCCATCTCCAATATCCTTGATGACTTCAAATTTGTCCTCGAGACATGTCGACACGACTCCGTACGACGAACCTCGCGGAGGGAAATCGGTCACGACCGTCATTTTGGCTTCGATGGGCCAAAAGTCCTATATTTGTAGAACCAATGCTGTAAACTTCGATGCTATCGCTTCCACAAATTCGCGTGAAAGTTGTTAAATATAGATCTATTCGCAGACAGTCCTCATTCCGATGCAAGGGTTGAGTGTGCTTGATCCAGATAATGAATTGTGCTGTGGTTATCACTGAGATCGAAGGAAGCTACACATTGCAATGTAACGACAAGCGGCGACTCGGATGAAACGAAGAGGTCCAGGTACGGATTCTCCAGGGTGTCGAGTAGAACGCCAGTGGAAGAGGATCAGGCTTGGGTTCGTCGGATTCTTTGGGATAATTGGACCCAGAGCTTTCACTCGGTATAGATCGCTGCGATGAGCGTGCTGTTGTTTCTAACCTTCCTTCCGTGCCCAGAAATGAGAATAGGCTATTTTTGGTCGGAGTGTTTATTGCTCGCTCCTGCCATATGACTTGGTTCCTCTACTATTGAGTTACACCGGATCTTAGGCGGGAAAAGGTGTTGCAATTTGTAGATGGTAGGGAATAAGATTGGAAGTGAAAACTGTGTGAATTGTTGCGCTGTTTGTTGGATCCGGAGCTGACCCTGTCAGCATGCGTCAATGGTTCGGCACGCCAGGACGAGAGGTACTGACAAGTTAAAGAGCGAAACGGAAAGGAGCGGTGAACTACGGAAAGAATGTGGAACTTGTTATGATCGATGTCGAATGGATTATTAGCACCATAGGAAGGTGAACGGGGGAAGTTGATGCGCGAAGTTCCTTTGGTGATCGAGGGAATGGGGGGCGCGCTGGATACGTGGTTCAGCACTAGAGGAACTGCGGAAGGGGACCAGTAGGGGAATTATTATGGCAACAATTTCTATGTCGCTAAAGTACTCTTAAGGACTAACATCAAGTCACCGGTACTTCCCAAACCTTGGACCGGTCCATATCCCTTGGAACCTTGATTCGAGGTAAATCGAGTGATAATCCAAGTGCCATAATAATTAATTACTCATCAAGCCCGTTTGGTATCAAAAGAAGCTGTGAAGTCTACGAACCCACCACTGCTATCATGACCTCAAAGAGCCTATCCGCAGGTGACGGAACACGAGCTTTGGTTGAAGCCTGAAAGCCTGGCTGCAGCTCTCGTGCATAAAGTACACAGGAAGGAAACGTCTCCCCCTTAACTCCAACCACTGCCGTTCCTGGGCCGAGCCGAACACTGCTTCCAACCCATTTCAAATCAAGGAAAACTCCCTGTATTTGCGTGGAGTGATGACCCCAGCCAGTCTAAATCGTCCCTGACTATCCAATTGGCGGAACATGCGTGGGGGGGCCGGATATCGCGTCCATTGGCCAGAGAACTTGACAGCGCCAGGATGGCGCCGGGGGAAACGGGAGCCCAGAGATTTGGATGCTGGATGCCACGATGTTGGTCCGTTGACGTTGATCTTCTGCAGCCCTTTCTAAAACGTGGGGCGGTGGGACTGTGGAGGAAGTAGGCACCTATCCTCGCCATCGTTTGTATGTTTTGTACCCATCGCCACCTATGTGCCTTGTAACGACTTAAAAAGCTTCGTTTGTATATCCTGGGGATTTTCTTCTGGCTGTGGTAAATCTATGCTGCTAATCTTGTGTGGTTTTTGGATGTATTCTATCCTATCATTGAGACGCCGGCCCAAATCTGCAGTCAGAAGGTCGCCATTCTAAGCCACCAGTTGCTCTTGTACCTGAAATTGGAGGTGACTGATTAGTTTTGACGCACTCTATCCTAGCAATGGAGTGTAATAGAAACATCAACGCTTCGAGGACAGGCAGGTAGCTAGAGAACGTAGGTTGCGCAGGACTTGCTAGGATTTGTTCTTGGTTGGACTTCTGGCTGCAAGTTTCAGCGAAGCCTTGTCTCAAAAGCCAGCTGAATCGCTCGTTCTTGAGTCATATGAGATCTAATGTTATCGAATGTTTGTCTTCCGGACAAAGAATCAGAAGTGACTGTAGTGAGTGGAAGCATGATGCGGCAATCCGATAGAGAGTTACATCACCACGTGTCAAGAGCTCTCAATCGCACAGTGAAGCAATTGCTTGAACTGCACGTTTTGAAAACCAACATAGAAAATGGCTGAAGGTTTGGTCGAACTGCGCTTTCAACTATATTCATTCTACAGATTCGTCACTTTCTGTCACCGCTCTGTTCGGCGTGTGTATATATCGTAAGGTATCTGGAACTACAAGTTCAACACAACCATTCCAATTCACTCTTGTTGGGACCTTGTGGCGTTCGCTTGCTTCTTTGCTTCACTCATCAAGGTCCCACTTACGCACAAAAGGATTGATGCCGGTTTGCTTTCTTCGCTCTACCACATCACAACATTCAACTTTCGACCCCAAGCTTCATAATTCTATTTCATCTATTGTGACTCCAGGTCATAGCTGACGACATCATGGGCAACAAAAAGCCTCTGCTCATCCATCCCTCTAAGAAGTCCATCTATGGCAGCGGGTATAGCGAGGCAAAGAAGAAGAAGTAAGTTTGGCGAGCATGAAAACAGGAGTGATAAGCTGCTTTGTGGTCCACTATACTCAGTGGCAGATTAAAAAACTGACCATGTCATTAGGCTTGAGAATGTGCAGGTACCCAGCCAGTAAGGACCCCATTATCCAGACAGGCACTTAGAATCATATATGGCTAAGGCAGATGTATAGGACACGATGCAAAGGTTGCAAGCGCCTGAAGAACATTGCCCAATTCTCCAACAAGCAGCTGATGGACTTACGCAACTACCTTGCCATGGGTAACACTATCACTGAATGGGGGATGCTGATCGATTGCCGTCAATGCACTGGCGTTCAAATTCACGAAATGACGTGTGCTGTTTGTGACGAGACAAAAGGCCTCGATGGCTTCAGCAAGGCACAGCGCCACAACCCTGACAACGCAGTATGTTTACCTCACCAATACCTCTTTTACATAAACTTATAATATAGCGCTGCCTTCTCTGTGTGGATGAACACTTAGCCGTTGATCCAACAATTGCAGATGAGGAGGATGTGAGCGGAGACGAGGATGAGGAGGATGAAGGCACGACTTCTGATGGTGTAACAAATCAATACGCATTTTCGGATCTGGACGTAAGTTATGTCTTGCCAATGCAGAAGGATTAGAGACTAACTTGGATTGAAGGATGACTCTCCTGGTGGAGCAAACCTTGATGAGACTGGTCTTGCCGCACACGACCAATCTATGAATGAGATGGAGAATGCTCGTGGTGGTGGCAATCAGAACAGTTGGATGAAATATGCCACCCAAAATGCCCAAGGCACCTCATACACCGGTTTCGATCCCCACGGTGGCGCTCACAACCTTACGCACGATCCTTGTACCGACGTAAGCAACAGTTCTTTCCGTAAGACCGCGCCTAAGGATTTGAACTTCGTAAAAGGCAAGGTAAGGATATTCAATATGCTCTCATGCTTTTCAGATTGCTTACCTGTTTTCAGAGTTCCGGTGCTGGCAAGTTTGCGAAGGTCAAGGCAGAACGTCCTGCTCCAGCCCAGAGCCTTAGATCTTCGATTGCGGCGAGCGCGAAGGGAAGGCAGGTCAAGTACGATACTGACGAGAGCGATGATGATTGGGGGATTATTCCCTAGGTCTCACTCACCGTCAGATCCATTGGCCGGCATCAGGCGACGGAAGAGGAGAGGGGTTTTGTGGCACTGGGCTATGACCCCTATTCCTTGGAGTTGATACGGGATGGCACATAGGAGGCCTTGAACGGCATAGATCAGTGGAACTACTTGACGGGTACTCTTCAGTTTAGGATTCAAAAGCTTTGCATTACCAGTGAGCACCGCTTGAATTACATGACTGTTGAGGCGATTTATATTAACGTCACCTTCTGTTACCGTTTGTTCTGAGATTACCTCGGAGAAGTAAGAACCATTCGTAGCAATGCCTTTATTGGTTCCAAGGTTGGACGTATGCGAGACATGTAAGACTTGGAGCAAGGACGCTGGACAACGATGCAGGTGATGGTTTAAGGATTCATGTTTTCGATCTCGCATAGGCTCAACGAAATGATTGGCAAGTGAACGACTCCTTGATCGGATCTGAGGGATGTCGGCACCATATGTCACACAGAAGAGAAGCCGGCCAATGAAACAGTATCTAGACTTCCAGGGCGCACACAAAAATCAATGGGGATTTTTAGCGATATCCCACATGAAATCATAAGATGATAAGGCGACTCTCAAAGTTACAATCATTTAGTTGAAAGACATTAGGAACCATTATCGATCTACACTTAGACAATTACTTAGACACTGTTAAATCATATGATACTAACAATTTGACGAAAGTTTTCTCGTCAAAAATCCCATTCATTTTTCGGGTGCGCCTGCTTCGTTCATGCCTCATGCAATGGAGCCTGATCGACCATCAGGTATTTACCTAGTTCTTGTCAGCGGGACATGATGGAAGGAGTAACGAATGCAAAAGGAGGAGCACACTCAGAAGCGATTGACCTCTAGTGTAAGAATTCCTCTGATTTACACGAGGTAATACTAGGTACCTACATAGAATACTGCTTTAGAGGGGCGCCCTATCTTGGTGTGAAAGATATCAATGGAGGTTGAAACGCCTCGCTTATCGTCGGAATCTCACCGTGATAGAGAGTATGGCCAAAATAAATGGCACTTCACAAGGCTAAGGAGGGGGGGCACGAGCATATCAGCTGCTACTTCGCCGATTCAATTGTCCACCCAAAGTCTATTGCAAAATTCTCTTCCTTGACAAAGATTAAACAGTTTCAATTGAGAGAGTTCAACAACCAGAGCCCTGGAAAGTAAGTTGATCGTTGTGGTCACGATATTCTATATATCTTGCCGTTTCTCTACTTTACCTACTCCGGGCTGCCACTTATTTTGACCCCTCGCCTGATCTGCGAAACGTCGCGTCATAAAGCGTCGCAGAAGTCGTATCTGTGTCCAAAACAAGCCCCTCAACTCAGCCCCCTCCCAAGACTTCAAAGGTCGCTAGATACCTTACCTTATATAGAACCCTTTCTTAAACACCATAGGTAGCCTCGCACCGGTACTGTTTTCTGCGTCCTACATATGCTCCTTGTCATGTCGGCCTTCGTATGACACTTAGCTATCCGCTACTGCACGCAAGGTAATCAACTAAGAGAGCTTTATCAACTCACGGGCCAACCCAAATACATCATCTGGCCGACGAAACCATCATCGACTTTAGTCCAAGGCCATCGCGCCTTGCGACCGGCAATGGCTTTCGAACCCTCCAACTACGACTACACAACCGATCCTCGAACGCAGTACTCTTCCGGTCACGAAAAATCGGATACGCCGAGACCGCGGCCTCGAGAATCCTCCACTTCGCACGGCGATAGGAAAATGGCAGAACAGGCTCGTTACATACGCAGCCAGCAGCCCGTGGACGAGGCTGTCACATCAGATTATCATCCAGAGCTAATTGCACAGATTACTGAAAGCGTGATTAAGCAACTGAAGACGACCGGAGTCAGTGAGAGTGGAACAACTCCTGTACCACAGGGACAGAACCCTTATGCGCCACCGCCCGTACACCAGCCGACCCCTCTGTCGCCGTCGACTGGATCTGGATCTTCACCACCAATGGCAAATCGAAAAGTCTACACACCTCCTTCCCCACAAAAGCACTCCGATTTCGCAGGCCACAACTCCCCACCGCCACCCTCGCCATACCCACCACCTCACAGCCCTCGCGAAACACCAATGGCACAATTTGGCGAGAGAAGAGCTTCTTCCCCTTTGAGTCAAACCAGCGAGACGGGCCATACCAGACCCAAAGGGCCAGTGAGGCTTTCGACGGGAAAGGAAGAGACAACGCTAGAGAAGATTTGGGGGCAGCTCTTCGACGAAGAGTGCCACCCAACCACTAGGCTTGGCCAGTTTTTGCGAGGTCTTGCGGTACATATTGTACGTACACCTTTCCGTATTGGCTGAGTCCACCTTGGCCGGCAATCGCTAATGGTGCCAATTATAGATTGAAGACTATGAACCTCACCATAGTATAGTCATCACACCCATGAAGATGGTTCAATACTACGAGGCTATCAGACTTCCACATGAGATCTATCCTTGGCCAAGTACGTTTCAACCATGCAAATATGAAGGTACAATAACTGATGATTGTATCAGCGGTATTTGACGATGAGCGTTCATCAATATCCCGAATGTACCGAGAGCTCGAGTGTCAACATCACCTTGTTCAAGAACGTCTCGACGAAAGACCTGACATACCGGGCTTGACTCCCGTGGGCTTTGAGCGATGGGTAACACTTTTGATCCAAGCTCACCCGGAGCAAGAATATGAGAGACTTCAGAAGGCGGTGCTAGCTATGCCAATCAGTAACCCTGATGACAAGAAAGAACGTTTTCCCAAGGAGATATCACGGAGGTTGTTCCCAAGCAGTGAGGATAGGCGAGTGCGCGAAAAGTTGGAAAAAGCAATATCTGAACATGCACAAATCGACATACCTCGGAGATCAGAAGAACATTCACCGGTGCATCGACACAGTGTCAGCGAATCTCAAAATCAATCTCAATACGTGCCGCCAACTTACAGACGCGAGCCGAGCGTTACTATAGAATCAGGAACATCGACCCACATGCCAACTACTTTGGAACGCGAGAGGAAGCCCTATTCAAACACTCCATTGGAACCTACGATTGACGACACCAATCCAGTGCTTCCAGGCGCACCGCCGCACATTCCTTCCCATTTGGAACGTGAGAGAAAACCCTATTCGACAATTCCGTCAGAGTCGGCCATTGACGATACCAATCCCATACCCATCCCACAGCCCATAGAGAGGGAGCGGAAGCCATACTATGCACAACCCGGAGGCGGTAGGACCTATGAAGATGAAATCAGAGCCAGAGAAGCAGGAAAGCCTCGTTCCGACTCCACGTCTGTGAAGCATGTCCGGTCAGAGTCATCGGCAAGAGCTCGTCCGATACCAGGGGCTGGAAGTGCACCGAGACCTGCGGAAGTCCCCAAACCAGAAATACATCAACATCACCAAGCGCCCAGCAATGCAAGGCGTCATCGGAGTCCGTCATTCAGTAGAGGCGGTAGCGAATTCCGACGATCTGAAGGCGACATTCGCAACCACCAACCTGCGTTCCAACCTCCAGCTGCACCAGATGTGTATGACGATGATGCCCGCCGATATGTACGTGACCGGGCACGAAGACAAGCGGACGAAGATGCCCGCAACTACGGCGGAAGCCCCAGCACAAGATCGAGATATGAACCTCCCCCGCGAGCCTCGTTCTTAGGCACGGATGAGGACTACTATAGGGCTACTGGAAGGGGCCAGGGCAACGGATACGACTATGCGCAGCAGCAGTATGGCGGACCGACATACCGGTGAAGATGGCTCGGAAGGGGAGGCGGCCGTTGAGGCGGGTTTCTTTGTCGTCTATCGATACCTGATTGGCACGTTCGTTTGCATGGCGGCATTTCTTACGGCGTTGGTTTTTATTCCGGGCGGGCACCTTCTTTTCTCGTTCATATGTGATACCACGGTTCTTGGCGCGCAAGTTTTCTTTCTGGAGCAACGAATCGGGCAAGCAGTTTGTTTTCAATGAGGTGTATTCTATCACAAGTATCTTACAATGTCAAGATACGGTAATTTTCATAGCGAAACCTGTCCTATGACTGTCCACTATGCGTCCCCATGAAACTCCAAACTGCTCGGTGGTCAAGGTCGAGTGATCCAGTCCTCCACATTAATTCTTGTTTCGGTGGGCTGTTTCGGTCTCGATGGAAGACTGTGGCTGATTGGCAGATGATGGGATTACTACAATCCCTGCAGCCGCTTTCCAGGCCTACTGTGTACAGTCCTTGGCTTCGAAGCGCCTGAAGATGACCTTTGAACATGAAAATCGATTTGGTACGAATGAGTCTAGGGTATGTATCGAAGATGACGAAGAAAAGGATCAACGATGCTGCTGTTGTACAGGTAGATATCTGAATTTGGTACATCGATTGAAGGTTGTAGAGCTGAGAGCACGTCATGTGCTGGACACAAACCAGAAACAGGGTTTCTGCACTCTCAGCCTCAATGTCGTCCGCGCGACCAGTCAACTATAAATCCTGCGCGATGCCCAGTTTCTCACAAGATGGGCACCATCAATACGTTGAAAGGTGTCCCCTTGCGACTCATCAACACACTCGACTCTTCGCGCCAGGCAGTGAACACACGTCGGGAACAGAAGGATTACGAAGCTTGAAGTTCCAGGCGATGCGCGCACCCTCGAGACGAATCGCAAGTCAATAGGTAGTCACGTTAGCTGGTAAAGACATCCCCCATCAAATCCTTGATGGATGTCTCCTCTGGTGGTGTTTAGAGCATGCCTAGCATGCGAAACAGGTTACAAAGGAGAATCGTTAGTGAATGGTCATGAAAGATTTGGCTCGTGGTTGACGGCGGCTGCGATTTCGAGGCCTCGACCAATCAGATGGCTGGATCAACAGTACCTGAAGAACCGGTCAAGATGAAGTCTGAAACGGGCCTCATAACCCTAAGTGATCATTTGAAGAGCCTCAGTTTCGGATTCATGTCAATCTTCATAGCTGCTGGTCAATCGGCTATTGACTGTTCACTGGTGAGTGTTTTTGTTACTATTCTTGGCTCCTAGCGTCTTTGTTCCATCGCCTATTGTTTGCTCCATTGTCGATATCATTCTCTCTTTGTCCACTTCCCTCCGCTTCACTGTTCATCCATACTCTTTGTATGACTGAACGAGTCTCCTTTGTCCTTCCCCTCCTGTTCCATAGACCGGCGGCCTCGTTCCTAGCTTGTTCATCTTCGTCTTGCATATAGAGCTTTGCCATTTTATTTACATCCGCAGGACGGACTCAAACTAATCATAAACCACGCTGGATCAATTACAGATCCTTAATACCCACCACCACCGTGATGTCTTTCCAACATCCTGCTACATTCCCGGCTGTGCCTCCATCTCTCTCCGCTGGCGATCATGGGACGCGAGATTACTACGCCGCTCAAGAAAATGAAATACCACGAATACCACATACAGACCCAGAAATCACTCCTTATCTCGGACTCCGGTCCCGGCTTTCACAAGTATGGATCAACCGATGGACCATTCTAATCCTGCTCATTCTTGTCAGAGTCCTCATCGCAATAGGAGGCCTGAATAACGACATCGCCTCAGCCAAATCCGAAGCACTCGCAGCATGCACCAATGTCGAGGATATGGGCAGCGCTGTGGCTTCGATGCCTCACTACATGGCAAGCGGTGTCAACGAACTTACTGCTAATGGCGTGGAAAAGGCTGTCAACGGCCTCATGTCTATGCTTTTTTTGACTATCACTGGCATCGAAGAGCTTGTCGTTTTCTACATCAACATGCTGACCTCCACCTACGTTTGCCTCATCACTCTCGCTGTCAGCGGGAGTTTGCACGTTGCGTTAAAGGTAGTAGACGATGTTGGGAACTTCCTCAACAAGACGCTTGGTGATATTGGGAAGGACATTCACAAAGGCGTCGACAGTTTCCAAGCCGACCTGAACAAGTTCACAGGTGCCTTGAACAGTATCCCCCAACTCTTTGGCGACAAGAAGGGCGCCATTCCTACCTTAGATATCGGTGCTCCCTTGGACAAGCTTGATCACGTTCAACTTCCCGGAAACCTGGACCAGGACTTAGCCAAGATCAATGCTTCAATCCCGACCTTTGCCCAAGTCAACAACTTCACCAACAGCGCCATCCGCCTTCCCTTTGAAGAAGTCAAGAAGCTTATCAACGAATCGATTCACGTTTTTTCGGTGAATCGGTCCCTCTTCCCTGTGCCGAAAAAGGAACAGCTTACCTTTTGCACCGACAACAATGGCATCAATGACTTCTTCGATGGTCTCGGACATGTTGCAAACGTCGCGCGCAAAATCTTCATGGCCTTGCTCATCGTTGCCGCAATCCTCATATGCATCCCAATGACTTATCGCGAAATCATGCGATGGCGTAGAATTCAGAAGCGAGCCAGATATGTGGAGGACAAGTCTCGGGATCCTATTGACACTATCTACATCGCCTCCCGGCCGTACACCGCAGGGGCCGGCCTCACAGTCTCAGAAAAAGCTTTCAAAGGCACAAGAAGACAGATCCTTACTCGATGGGTCATCGCCTATTGCACCTCGGAGCCTGCACTCGTTGTACTCTCGCTCGGCATCACCGGGCTGCTCGCATGCCTTTGCCAATACATGCTTCTCAGAGCTGTCCAGAAGGAAGTCCCTAACCTTGCCCACGAGGTCGGAGACTTCGCCGGCAAAGTCGTCAACACCATCAACAACGCTTCCGCAGCTTGGGCCACTGACACCAACGGCGTCCTCATCGAAGTAAATACCGTCATCAATCATGACGTTTTGGGCTGGGTCAACACCACCACCGGCGCCCTCAACAAGACTCTAAATGTCTTCGTCGATGAAACGACAAAGGCCCTCAATGAAACCTTCGGCGGCACCATCCTCTACGATCCCATCAAAGGTGTCTTTGACTGTCTCATTGGGCTTAAAATCGCGGGCATCGAAAAAGGCCTTACCTGGGTTTCTGACCACGCTCATGTAGACTTTCCCCTGCTGGCTAATAACACATTCGCCCTCGATCACGTCGCTGGCGCCCTTGGCGACAAGAACACAGCGTTCCTCTCGAGCCCAAGCCAGGACACCACTGACAAGATCACCCACGCTGTCGCTAAAGTGATCAAGCACCTCGTTGACGCCATCAGAACCGAGGCCATCATCTCCACGGTTGTCTTCTGCCTTTGGGTCTTTGTCCTCCTATGTGGCCTCACGCGTGCTCTCTGGCTCGGTTTCAAGCGCGACAAAGTTCGTGGTGTAGGCGGGGCTGTGCTGCCAATGGGCAATGCTGTGCCAATGACCACATTCGTATCCACAATTCCTCGTCCGGAGCCACTACCTACGGATGCGGCGCCGGCTTATGAGCCACCCCGCGAAGCTCGTGCGAACAACTTTGCAGCTTTCACAACACCCACACTTCCGAGACGAGCACATGCCAACGACTATGAAGCAGAGTGGCAGGATCAAAAACTAGGGTTTGCGGGAGAAAGAGGGCCAGGACAACTCAACGGCAACCACGCAAGGATGAGCTTGTACGGAGAAGTCGAAAAGTCATGAGGTTTTCAGGTTTTATGAGCGATCCTTTTCCAAAGAGTCAATAAATGCATCCATTTCAATTTTCTATACCCCATAACTCGAGGAACCGGATTTCCTTTGAGATTTCTTGTGATGACTGTGATGAATCTGTATGTAACTTTCCCCGTGTTTCTCTACTTAGCGAAGCGAATGCTTTTCCAGCGTCTTTGGATGGGTGGTTGGATGATCGCACCTCTTTGATAGGGGTTAAAGTGACGAAGATTGAGATATCAGGAGGTGGAACAATAACGCCATGTCAGTCGCTGCTAGTGTGGGCTCTTTTGGTAAACTTTTGGAAGTTTTGGGGGAAAACGAACGTTGGATTGCAATTCAAGGGGAAGCGAAGCTTGTGGAACGAACCAAGAGCTCTACCGCGAAATGTCAACATACGGCCTACGATCGCTGCGAACTGGACGCGCGCTTCGGCTGCTGCTACCTCTTCCAACCTTTTGTCTCATCGCTCAGAGCGCTTCACCTTCGCAATCCAATACCAACAATAACAAAATCGAAACACCAAAAAACAACCTTAGAGGCCCCGTCCGCGCGCCTTGCCGCGTTCGCTCTCTCCCTCGCACGTCTCTCTACCTGCCCTCACCTTTGCGGCGCGCAGGAAGATGTTGCAAAAGGAGTCGAGTACAGTTCTTTTTCTCTACGAAAGGCCCACTGCTGCTACCTGCTTGCCCTTATCGCCCCTCTACCAGGAGCAGGAGATTTTGAGGCGAAGCTAGACGCGCGTGGGTGGGATATAATCCATGGATGGAAGGGGGGGGACAAGGGATGTGAAGGGGAAGGGGGAGAATTAACTTTAGTCGTTCGTTTGGAGGGGTCTACTTCACTCTGTGATCATGTATGAAAGCCGGGGTTTGAGGATGAGGAAACCCTGGAGCGGATGTTGCACATAGGCTCTAGATAGTCTATAGTGAAATCTACATATCCTACGAAACGTTACGAAGTCCATTTACGGAGTGTTACTGTAAAACGGTAAGGTTGCTCAGATTACAATCACCAAATTCAATAAGCAGTGAAGTGGCATCCTGAGAGTACTATGATTGTAATAGCTGATAGCATTATCAATGTAATAAATCATGATGAGTACAGGAATGATATTGGCTTCAATTAGACTTAAGGTGACTTCAGATTTCTGCCCTTTCCACAAGTCCCCCACACTCCCTCTAATCCACCGCACCAACCCATGGCCCCCACCACTTCCTCCCTCCTCTCCCCATCCGAACTCTCCTACCTCCACACCTCCCTCTCCCTCTCCACCCCCATCCGCCCCGACTCCCGCCTTCCAACTTCCTTCCGCCCTCTAACGGCCGAAACCTCTCTTCTCCCCTCCACAAACGGAAGCGCAAGGATTTGCTTCGCCGATGGCACGGAAGCTATCGTTGGTGTCAAGGCTGAGGTCGAGAAGACACAATTAGTGGGGAGAGAAGTATTTGGTGATGGTGATGGGGAGGATGAGGGTATGGAGGTAGATGGGGAGCGAAGGGGTGGGATGGCGAAGGCAGAGGACAAATGGGTGGAAGTTTCGGTGGATATGCCCGGGTATCAGCGCGATGACGATGCTGTGGTTGTGTTTCTAGCTGCAATGCTACACGAAGCTCTCGTCGCCGATGGCTCGTTGCGCCAGAAACTCCTAATCAACAACCGCTGGCATTGGCGGCTCTATGTCGATGTACGTTCCCCGTCCCTCAATGACTCTGTCCTGCGCAAGAGAAAGACCCACACATACTGACAATCCCCCGCGCAAACCCAGATCCTCCTAGTCTCCTCCCCGCATACCTACCCCCTCCCCCTCCTATCCCTAACCGCCCACCTCGCCCTCCTCGACACCCGCCTCCCATCCCCCACTTCCAGCGACAACGAAGACCCCATGTTCAACGACGACTGGGCTGCCTCTCTCCCCCTCTATCCGCCTTCCTCGCGCACCAAACCCCCTGTCACGCTTCTTGTCACCGCCGTCGGCGAAAACATCTTCTTCGACCCTAGCAAGGAGGAGCTGGCTGTCGCGGACGGCGTGCTCGCTGTATCCATCTCTTCTGATCCCTCGTCGCCCGGCGCGGAGGCAGGTATCAAAGTTCTAGCGATCCGAACCATCGATCCTCCATCCCGGGTTTCGGCGTCAGCAGCAGGGGCTGAGGAGGCGGAAGTGGGGGTGTGGCAGGCGAAGAGGGGAGGTTTGGGCAGGAAGGCTGTGGCGCGGATGGTTAGGATGGTTACGGAGAAGGGGGGTGTAGGGGAAGAGATTCTGGCGGGGATGGAGGCGTTTGTGGGGTGAGGGGACAGAAGATTGATGAGAGTGGGAAGTATCTCTGAAGATGCGAGAGGTATAGCGGTGGGCGAGGGTTCTGGGGATGATGGGAGAGGCACCGATGTGGAGAGCGTTCAGAAGACACGGCGGCAACAGTTTATTGAGAAACTACCACGCCCTTGCCGCACATCCCCCCGGATATCATCCCCCGTCCTCCACGTCAATAGCAGCTACGAAGTGCAGCTAGCAATAACCAGCAATTCCGCCAGGCTCGTACCGAGAGACTTTTCCTCGGAATGCAAACCGGCCAACTCCTACAATCCAGCCCCAGCAAAACCTGGCTGTGCAGGCAGTTTTTTTCCCCCCGAAACGGTACACGGGCCAGCAGATGTGGGGGTTAGTTACTGTAGTAGGCAGTGCTCGCAAGGCAAGAAGGCGGGGGTTCTCGGAGGAATTTTCAAGGAATCAAAAAGGGAGAAACCACGAGTATCTATTTGGGGACAAAAGTTTTAATCGAATCAAACCATACATACCCTCCTTTCCATCTTTCTCTTCTAACCCATTCACTGCCTTTTTTTTTCTTTCACCGCACATCCTTTGCTTCCACCCCGCCCCCGCGTACCTATACAACTAACCATCCCGTCTCCCCGCTTCTCTTCTCTTCTCTTCTCTTCCCCTCCCATCCATCCCCTCATCGTCTATTCCGGACTCGAAAACTCATATACCATTACCATTTCTTTTTAGAAATTCGTTTTTTTGGACTTGAGCTTGGATTTGGAACGCGGGTTGTATAGGTTGATGGGATGGGATGGGTTGGGTTGGGTTTCGGTGCTGGGGTGTTGGGAGAGGTGGGGGGAGGAGTGGGGGAGTGGGGGAACTCGAAAGGATGAAAGCAGGAGGTAGTGAGTGGTGTTTGGGGATATGTTTGGTTTATACTCGGTGGTTTGTATTATATTTTTATTGTTCTCGTCACCATCACCCCCACCCCGGTTCGAAATCAGTATATCCCACGTCTCCCCGGGGTGTTGGGGGGGAGGGGAATCATGCGGGATTGAAAAGGGGCAAGGAAAAGAACGGAACACGCAGGAGTCAGTCTTGGGATGAATGGGGGGTTGAGATAGGCAGAGGGCGATGAAGACGAGGAAGAAGTGTGTGATGCGGGGGTTTGGGGAATGCGAGATTTGTGTTGCTGGAATATATGAGCGAGGGGGGAGTACATATATATACAACCCACCGCAACGAAAAGAAGGGGGATGGGGGTGGAAGAACATCCAGAGGCTCGCGAAGATCGAAAGTCGGGACGTAGTAAGAGCAGCAGATAGAGATTTTTCGATTGCTCCTTCATGCGTGTGGCAAGTTGTCGAAAGATTTATTTGCGACGGTTTGTATGTGATTTTTAAAAAGGAGCGAATTGACGAACGGGGGTGGAAGCAGAAGTTTGGTTTTATGTTTATCTCTGAGGAAATCGGATAAGAATGGAAGTTGCATGTGTACCCGCTTAATGATGTATCGAAAGGGGGTGTACATACGTCTATTAGCTCCCCTATTTCTATGACGATGGCATATGGTTCGGGTTCACTTGTGAAAACACGTGCGACAGGGAGAGATGAGAGGAAGAGATCATGAAACAGATTGATGTAGACGTAACAAGATTGCCATTTATTCTGGAGATCACTCCTGTTGCACTCCCTTCGCTCGAAATCCAACCGCAGAAACAAAGCCTTCTTGAGCCAGGCTAGTGGTAAATACCTGTTTCACCCCGTTGCGCCTTTTTTTTTGGAAATTAATCAACTCCTCTGCGACGCGCTTCATGCGTCTGCAATGTCCATGGGCCTGAATTCCACCTCTTCCTTAGGAAACTCCCCTTGCGCTGATATGGCCTACAACAACATGTTGGATACCGCATACTCAATGCCGGCCACCGCGAAAGGGGACGGTTCCGCCTCCATCAGATATCTCTCGACAGTCTTTCTTAATGAATGCCCTTGCCTGGAGCGAGAATTGAGGATCATAGATTTACCAGAGGTGGTCCTGAAGTCGCCCGTGATGTGTATCCGCTCTAATCTTAAAACGCGTTGCATCTGCTCAAGGAAGTCTTCCAATGATCCTGGCGTTCTCATGTTCAAGATCATCACTTCTGAGACTGTTACAATTACGTCTTCTAGTCGGACGTCATTCAGGGCTTGCACGTGTCTGCGGAGAAACCCGAGAAGCTTATCGCTCCAGACTTGGATCTGGGCGAATGTAACAGAAGTCAGGCTCGGCATGGTGCAACTATCGATGACATTTTGGAGTTGAAGATGGGTCTTCCGAAATGGGGAATCAACTCTCTGAGCTAGTCTGAGTATTCGAAGTTCTGGAACAGAGTTGAGAAGTTGAAAAAGGCGAGCGTAATCATCTTGGGAAAGGTTCGAAGGCAAGGCCAAATCTAGCCGCTGAAGATGGTGAAAACTTGTCATTGTTTCGAAGTCCATAGAATGAACCGTTCCCAGGCGAAGGCACTTGAGTGGCAGTCCTTTGCTTTGGAGATGACCTGTGAGAAAGCTGAATTGGGCTGGTGCTCTCGTACAGAAGAGCTCCTCTTGAGCTGGCAATGTCTCCATCGGTTTTCGCTCTTCGTGAATTTTCTCACGCACAGGCATTGCGAGAGCCAAGGTGATCGATTCGAGATTTGGGAATCGACCTATGGCGGCGAGAAAGACACTCCTAGCCTTTGCTCTGTCCATATGCCTTCCGTTGATTGGGGCGCAGCATGAGTGTTCTACGTCTCCGCAACTCCTCATCTTGGAAATTTCTTCCACGGTGACAGAGTCTCCTTGGAAAAGTAGAGATTTGACATGTTGACGGAGAGTTTCGTGATCCGAAATTGAGTTAAACCTGGTGAAGCTTTCGGAGGGACAGTAAGTCAGATGGAACTCCTCAAACAGGTACTGAGCTCCAACTGCTGCAAATGTCTTGCTTGCAAGACGGAAGTTGGGAAGGGTGTCAAGGTCAAGGGTGGTGCAGATTTGGTCGAGTATTTCGATTGGGAGAGATTTCATTTTCTGCGATGATGCCTTTTGCTGCTGTCGAGGCCGTGGAAGTTGATGCGCTATGGTTTCTGGTTGACAGGTCTCATGCTGTGGAAGCTGTAGGGATTTGGGATTTGGATGCTGAGACGTAACGGACTCCATGATGGCGAAAAACATGTGCTGAGAGAATGAAATCCGGATTAAAAATCCTCGAAGACGTATCTGTTGTGGAGTTGAAGAACTTCAGATAATGTTGTCGAGCATATGTTACTCTCACTTTGGTACAGTAAATCGTTCTTCGCTTAGGTGAACCAACCGCCACCTATCACATCTGAAGAGCCACCAAAGCGAGTGGATACTCAAAAATTACAACGTCTGATATCCAGGTCGACTCTCAGAAACAGTCGTAGGGAGTGTGACTTGGGCAAACACATGTTCGGTTTCCAGGTGAATAGAGCGAAATATGTAATTCGTCTTGACATAATCACCGTCAATTGTTTCGATAGACAGCCTGTAGTCATGCCCTGGTGAAGATCGTTTGCTATTTACTCACTTTCGTTTTCCTCCCGGCGAGTGTCTAGACTGGGACAGCCAAAATTTGTTCAAGTACTCAGATTCAGTAAAAGCTAGAAGGCTCATCAGACGAAAGTCAAGATTCGTATTAGTCCTTGATGTATAGATCTTCAATAGATTGAAAGCTATGAACGCTACCAAGATTTACGGCGTACCTCTACCAAATGCCCAACCATTTCTTCACGGGTCGCCTTTTTCTTTCCCAGTCTACGTATGTATTCTCTGCCGCACTCCCGTCTGTCATTCCGGCACCATGCCTCAAAGCATTCCTGTCTTCCAGTGGTTTCCAAGGACCAAGTCCCTCCTCATCCACTATGCCATGCGCTTTCCTATATGAGTTTTTCTTCTGTACATCATCGATATTCTTCTTTCGCCGCTCTGCCGTTTCTTGACTTGTCCGCATGGTCTCTAGCCTGAAGATCTCTATGTACTGAGACACGAATGAGAGAGGGCTTGAGAAGAAAGATTTCGGTGGCGGGAGCAGTTCGGGGAAGCGGCAGGTGCGGTGGAAGTTTTCAACAGAGGTGAATAGGGCGAGGGAGAAAAGAACGCCCTAAAACCCCAATTTGTTAGAAAAAGACCTTATGAGAGCGTAGTAAATTGTGAATTATACAAGAGTAATAAAAAGATGTATATAACGGTTCGTCAAAAACCAATACAGGAAGCTACCTTCGGGGGGCATCATGTGGGGGTATTGTTTGGTCTTTTGGTCTTCGACTTGTTGTGCCGAAAGTGGAGGACCTGGGTATTGCCGTGGAGCTTTCGATTTGAGACGAGCGCCATGGGACGGAGGGTTGAACTTTGTTGGCTTTTCCAGCACAATGGGCTTGGATGGTGGGGATTTCTTAGAGGCATGTCTGCATTGAGGTAGTGTTCGCTGCGCAGCCAATGGAATCGTGAGCACAGTTCGGGGATGGAAGCGTAGACGCAGTGCCCCTTGAGGCAGCAGGAAACGCGGCATCATTGCCGCTGTCATTGTTGTCGTTGACCTTGTTAAGTTGTTAGGTAGCCCGAGTTTGCGCTTGGACGGACAGGTACTTAGTGACAGGACAGTCATACGGATAATTCGTAAGTGTAACAAATTGTACCCCTGAGGGCACCTTCTGTCAGATTGCCCGTGAAATTTGGCAAATAATGATATTACTACCTGGAAACACAGCACCCAGATCAATATGCTCCAAATGCACCGTCCATCTCAACATTGAACACCATCCGCAGGCTTTTCGTACACCATGCACCACCTATCCTTTACCAGCAAGCAAACGCCTGTTTATCCAAATATCACCATGTCTTAACCCCCTATCAATGAACGCCCCTATTGCGTTCACCTTCAAGCCATTCTCAATCGGTATCTCTATGCAAATCGCCTCTTATCTCCCTTCAATTTCCGTCCCTTCCTCCCTTCCAAGCACGGCCCTTCTACTTCCGGCCCCATAGAGCACCTCCAATACTCTGCCCTTCTGCTTCTCCCTCACCCGTCTCAAGTGATCATACGTCCCCTCAAGACCCCTGATCTGTTCCTCCACACCTACCGTACTACCGTCTCTCCTTCTCACCATCGGACTGAAAAGTTTCCTCCTCAAGTTCTCCAAATTCTCTTTTAGCGCCATCAATTTCTGATTATGATCGATTAGTAGGCCTTTATTCTGCGTAGTCTTTGCGCGCACAGAGGAGAGCAGTTGCTTGTTCTTCTCGTACTTGCGGAGGAGAGAGGCATTGGGACCCATGACTCGCACCCACATTGACGATAGAAATTCGCCTTCAAGACGCTCTTGAGTATCAGTTTCACGAACTACAATCCTTTGCAGATTGAGAAATTGGCGGTCAATAGACTCAAAAACGGAGAAGAGTGTAGTTGAATGTGTAAGTTCCGAGTTGATGGCTTCCTCCAGCACACCCAAGAACTCATTGAAAGTGCGATGAAGAGCCTGCTGCGTACGTTGGGTGCTTGTAGCACCAAAGACCTGAGTAACGATGTTCCCAAACCAGGTTGGCAGGCCTGTGGAGCGATTTTCAAGGACGCCAAGGCTGGAGAGGAGTGAATGGATGTTGGTAAAAGCCGAGGAAAGGCCTGAGGGAGGAAGAGATGAGAGTGCTCCAAGTTCCCGCCTAGCCCACTCCATTACGATGAGAATGCTGTCGATGTCGCCATCGATATTGGCGAAAAATCTTGTAAGCTCGCTAGCAAGACCTTTGAGGCTTTCACTGAGATTGTCAAGTTCTTGAACAATCAACGGCGTAGAGGTCATGTTAGCGAAGCGGACACTTTCGCCGAGATCCCAGACCGCAACGCCAGTCTCTTGAAGATCGCCGATTTGCGCAACACCATTTTCCGAATAAAATACCAATGGTTCGAAGGATCTAGCGAGACCAGCAACCTTTACGAGGTCTGGAACTGGTGGTAGAATAGGAGTGCCGGTGAGGATACGGAGAAAGGCCATAGTAATAGCAAGAAACATTATCGTCCATGATAGGGAGGTCCATGATTTAGAGACATGGTCAAAATAGGTACGACACCATGCCAGAGCGGCCTCAATGGGTTCTGTCCGTTGTTGGACCTCAGCACGCATAGCAAATCGGAAATCTTTGATACGGTCAGTAGATATTTGCACCAAATGAGTCGCTTTGCACACAATTGTTTGTATTTTCAGGCGCAGCCGCATTTTGCTCCGCATTCCCGAATGTCTGCCCGAAGTCTTCTTCTCTCTTAGGATATGGTGAAGCGCTAGGCGACCGCTCCTTCACGGGTGACATCGACCCCCTCGGTAACGGAATGTTCGCTGGTAGTATGGTTTCCCCTTCATCTTCCCTGGCACTCTCGTATTGCGGGCTTGTGTTCCTCGAACGCGAAGGACTCGCAGAAGCTTTTGGACTTTGGTTCTCTTGCAGATACGGCTGATGCCTGTACCACCCACCGACTGCAGAATCCCTTCTCCACGCAGCTGAGGATCCCCCAGGTGGAGACCACGGCCCGTCTGAGGACTCTACATCCGCTTCTGACTCATCTGACTTGAAGCCGGAATGTTGCGAGGGGAGCCCGAATGTAGGTGATGTAGGGGAGCGGTTCTCATTATGTTCGAAGTCTTCAAGTGACGCCGAGAGAGATGGGTGATCATCGAACATAGCGTCGAGATTGTCAATGTCATTCATTATTTCCAAGGCTTGCAAATTGGTCTAACAAGAAGCATGGATATTATGTCGAGACTTTGAGTCGTGTCCGGTTGCGGAGAATAGCGCGCTGTAGATTGTTAGCAGATGCGCTCAACAGAACCACAATTGCCTCGCAGGCTTACTATATGGGCATCGCTGGCATTCACATATTCCAAACGTGACACAAGCAATGTGCGATGCGAGTAAGTATTGAAGCAATGGTCGCTCATGCTATCAGGTGCGTTGGGTGGATGAGGGGCATTGGGAGTGGGTTTCAAAATGGCGTGGCTGGTCGAATCATTCGACTGCGACGCCCATCATGTGTGACGAATCACAGGGCGACAAGACTGCGGCCTGAGATGCAAGGTACAGAAGCACGCTATGATCTTCATGAATTTATCCATTTCTTCATGTGCCTGTATGGCAATAATCTGTCTCCATTATTTTATTCACCAGGTCGCCATGTCACAGTCAACGGCTTGTCACCTGCTCTTGAAAGCTGCCGGCCATAAATGCAATTATGAGAAAGTTCACTGACTACCTGGATGGTGGACCCGTTGATTTTCTAGCAAGTAAAACTTTGGTAATTATAGATGCATTCGCCGATGCGCCACGAGTGATGCAAGGCAATTGCAGAACGTATACATAACACGGCACCGGGTCTATCGAAATCTCTTTTCCAACCACGGCCCTCTTGTCTAATTAGAGTCTAATGCTATTGATACACGACCTGAATATCTTACAGTAGGCGGAGGATGCAGAGGTAGAGTGGAGAGTAGAATGGGTATCGGATGAGTTGTTTATTTAGTTGCTTCCCGTAGGTGACTGTCAAAGGTTAGCAGAATGAGCCTTTCGTGGTGATACTTCAAACATACGTGATAAGGTCGTTCCTGTCCTTAGCTTTCTTCAGACCGCCAAAGGCCATCTTCGTGCCGGGAATGTATTTCTTCGGGTTCTCAAGGTAATCGAACTGGAAAACAGGTTGGCATGTATTCTCGGTGGATGTGTCCAACGGCACTCATACCAGAGTGTCCTCACTCCATGTGATCCCCTTAGCTTTGTTCGCGTCGGTGTAGGAGAAGCCCTCGACCTGACCGGTCTTACGACCGAATAAGCCGTGTAGATTGGGACCGATCTTATTTCCCTCGCCTTCGCCTAGGTTGTGACATTGGGCGCATCGTGTCTAGAGCTGGCGTCAATTGGGCTTCGACGCTGAGTTACTAGCATATATTACCTTGAAGAGATTCGCACCCTTCTTGGCATCACCTGTTGAGAACCGAATGTCAGAATAATTCAGGCAAAGGGTATTGATCACCCGCGCGCTTTGGTTAAGAACATGTTGTAACGAGCGGAAAAATTCTCGGAGCAAGAAGGATCAAGGTGCTTGTTACTTCGTGACTATACCGCTGCTGCGACCGTATCGCTCCTCCCTATGATTGTTTTCTAAATCCGACAGGTGTGAAATGAAAGACGGGGCTCGCTCTCGATAAAATGACGGCATATCTGCCAAAGGGAAAGAAATCTAAGCTTGTGAAGATCACATACCGTCTGAGAATCCCATAGTGTAATATTGTCTGACAAGCTAATATGGAAATCTGTTGTAGTGCTGGAGCTTCAAACGTACGAAAGTTGGCAAAATGAATGTTAGAAAGATGGCAAAAAAGGAAAGTCTTTTCACGCCGGAAACATGCATGACGGAACCATCCCCGTAAACCCTAATTTTTCCGATAGGGCTATTCAAGATGACCTCAGCTCCCGACTTCTCCCTTTCCAGCCACATAACCACCCTTAGTACGTATGTTTTGGTACAGGTAAGGTCTGTCAGTTCTCGATCTTGAGCTCTTTCTATGACACCGATGAGGCCCGGGACGTAAACGCCTATCCGACTGTCTTAATAGCATTTCCACCTGTCCGTATCGGTACTCCGCGAAACCCCTTGATTTCAATGGATATCACTTCAATTTGCAACAACCCGACCACATGGGTCATCGTAGGAGCTAGCAGAGGCATCGGCCTTGAGTGGGTGCGCCAGCTACTTGCTCGGGGTGACCATGTGCTTGCAACCGTACGAGATCCTGCAAAGGCTTCACAGCTATGGGGATATGCAGGCATAGCGGAGTCTGGGTCTTGCCGAATCTTAGAGTGTGATGTTACCAAGGAGCCTAGCATTGATGTTTGGGGATTCCATATCGGCTTCTCTCAGAAGGAGACCTAACTTCCGCAGAATTTTGTTAGAGATGTGACATCAATGATTACGCAAATACGCAGGATTGATTATGTCGTCCTCAATGCCGGTGTTCTCAATTATCCAAATGTAAGCGGGGCTCTTGTATCATGAATCCTGTACTGACAGTCCTAGAGAGCCACCGAAGTGTACTTGTCCTTGTTTCACATCTAATTTTCGTCTGCTGAGAGAAGATAGCTCCTTTACCAGCTTTGAGGACCATCTACGCACTAATACTGTTGGCCCAATAATTGTCGCCCAAAAGCTGTTGCACATCGGCATTCCGATAGGGACAATTATATTTATGTCCAGTGACTCAGGCTCTACCACCGAGTTTCGAGCCTTTGAGGACGGGTGTGTTAACATCAGCTTGAATAGACATCAGTTTTGAATAATTTGCTACAGGTTTGCTGCATATGCTGCCTCCAAAGCTGCTCTTAACCAGATGCTCCGGCACATGGCGGTAGAGCTGCAAAGAAAAGAGAGCAGGACGTCAATCTTGGCAATGCATCCTGGTGAAGTTGCAACGTGAGTGGAAGCCATGGCAATATTATCGACATCCATTAATAAGTCTCTAGAGATATGGCCAATGTATCGGTTGGATGGGAAGTTGAAGGCATTATCAGTACCGAAGAATCTGTTTCCTCGATGCTCAAGGTCATCAGTACGAAGACTCTCAGAGATACTGGGAAGTTTTTCACATGGGAAGGAAAGGTAGGCCAATATCACAAATGTATTAGATGTTACACCCTGCTTACAGGCTTCAGGAGTACCCATGGTAATGAATAGATTGCTCAAAAATAAGGCGACGAATCTAGAATTTTACATGACACTTTCAATGAAGCATTATTTTTGATTACTGTTCTATGATGTCTATGCTGTGATTCAAATCTCAAGAAGGGCTGGTAGAGGATGAATAGTGCGTGAAAACACTTGGAATATGGAAGAATTCTTTCCACAGTTGGAAATCCTATCATTCAACTCTGTTAAGGTCGTGTTTCTCCCGTATGAACCTTCTGCAACACGAACTTCTCGACCATGCCTTCTTCTGAGAAACCTGAAAAATGAGCGTTCAGCATTTTGCGATCCTCCGGGTACTCATAAAATTATGAATCAACAATTGTAAGTCGTCAATGCCACTATTTTCAAACACCATACTACTCTCATCCACATCTGCAAGGCCATATTGAAGCGCTATATAGTTCGAGCCCAACTGCATTGAAGGCCCAGGTGTCTTCTCTTGCTCGTGGTCACGATACCATGGTATTACACCAAACACCTTGCCAACACGGAACGGCATTTTCTAGGAGATTGAATATTGAGGTTGAAGAATTATAATCGTATAACGATTGAAAGAGTAATGGTACGTAGCTCTCTAAATATATACACGAAGCGGGAGATACAAAACAGAAAGCTACTTCAGGCATACCGCGCAATCCCCCGACCCAGGATCCAAGCGTCGACAATCAAGAAGCCCGGGGTACAGCATAAATACACCATCGTGAGCTGACTAAGCGCTCCATGACCTCCAGCCCTTGATCCTCGACGGACGCTCCGCCAAACTACTCGCCACATCATCCAGGAAGTCTTTATTGGCATACGCCTGAGTCGCATCCCACATCATCACCCCGCCAAAGCTTTTGAATTGCTTGCAGTACTCGATAATCTTCGCCAACTTGTCCGAAGGCTCATACCCAATCCGTGCGGCCTTTTTCGCAGCTGGAACGCCGAGAAAAATCTTGATCGACGGGTTCTTTGAAACGACCTTCGCCCAATCATCCCACGTGGAAAAATCAAAGTCGTTCTCGGCAGTGGCGCCTTCGAAAAAGGACGGCAAGCCGCAGGGGTTGTTGTAAAACTGAATGAAGATGGCGTCGAAGGCGATGACGCCATCGAGCATTTTGTCCATGACGGCGTCCGGGTAGGGACATTGCGGCGCAGCTGTCAGGAGCCATTTTCTGTCTGTGTCGGCTGTGTCGGCGTCCATTAGGGAGCGAAGTTGGTTTGCAAATGGGGCCATGTTGTGGATGGGTTTTTCGAAGTCGAGATCAAAGCCGTCGACGGCGGAGGATCCGAATGGGCGGTGGGCTGAGGAGCCGTCTTGCTGCGGGCCGAAGGTAGCCCAGACGAGATTTGCTCCCGCGATGGCGGCGGAGTCGGAGGGGAAACCGCCTGCTGTGTAGGTCACGCCCCCGACGGAGAGAAGTATGGTTTTGGAGTAGTCTTTTTGACAGGTTTCTATGTCCTGTGCCAGCTGAGGACAGTCAAATATCTGGGTGTGGGAGTATGAGCTACAATACTTGTCCGCATTGGCGATGTTCACGGTTGGTTGGCCGTCGGGACCGTTGAAGGCTGTCAGAAAGGAAATTGGGATTATGCTGATGTCGGTGTTTTCGCAGTAGTGGGATAATCGTTGCTGCCCGAGCGAACCACTCTCGGCGCCGTAGGAGTTTTGGCCCCAGTATACTGCAATATTACTTGCAGAGCCTGGGTCAAAGCCGGCATAGACGCCTTGCAGCGAAGCGAGCAGCGCTGTGCAAGATATGAATAAAAGCATTATGTTGATAGGTTTATGGGAGCGTTATGAGAGAGGGTATTGCAGCTGTAGTCTTTGGGTCAAAACATTTTTTAGTAGAGAAGCACCGCAGCTTTAAGACCTTCAGCACAGGCCGACTCCTGTGTGCTAAGTAACAAGTCGATTTACATGCAACCACGGTGAAGGTATCCTCTTAATGTATATTAGAACTATGAGTACTAGACGATAATTGAAGTAGTCCAATTGCAGAGAGCTCTTCCAATCCAGTGGTACCTTTTGACGCTTTATTCGAACTTTGGACCGAACCTTGACTCTACAATCTTCCCAGATAGGAATCGTTCAAGGAGAGAACATACAACCCATTTGAACAGATCAAATAGATCCTTATCTTCTTTTTGTTCAGAAGCAGGACTCCATAGACCATAGACAAGGGGATGTTGACCACAACATCCCCACTTGGATTGATGCAATTAGATCCAAGTATTGAAGGCATCTCACACCCTTCGAACTGATAGCACCGCGTATACGATGTACCAGAATGATGAACATACTCATCCGTGGATAGAATGCTCATATTCATGAGCATATATGAGCGTTCTGTGCGCAAGTTTTACGGGTTGTATGTCTTTCCATAACACGCACTAAAGTCCACTAGTTTCTTGCTAGTGGATTTGGCATCAACTTACTGTTCTTACAGACGATTGGTGTACACATTAAGAGTTGGGGGTAATGGAAAGCAAATGGGTAGCATTAGCACCCCTTTAAACGGATATGTACGACGCGTTTGTTCATTTGTTAAAGTTCTAAGAGCTGTGGATGGACAAGGCTAGCTGACAAATCCAAAACTTGCTGTTCATGATGCTCATACGAGTACCTCCATTGTTTGACATGGAATTACAAAGGACACACTTGTTTTCCACCCACTTCCTTTCATTCGTTTCTAATTCATCTGGATCTTGATTCTAGGAGGTACGCATCCATTGTAGCGGCAGCATCGTCTTCAATATCTGCCACAGTCCAAGTATGAAATAACGAATGCTCTGTCAGGCTTGTCACTTGTGATCTCCTTCCGCAAATAACTTTGTCCCCACCCAAGCTTATCTAGGAATCTCTTTCTATCTTTTCAATAGAGAACAATGTCTAGCAGCCCTTTCGGATCCTCTCCATAGAGCTTGCCTATGAACTTCCCTCTATAGCTTGATTCTGACGTGACAATCTCGGCAATGAATCCATAGAATGAAAACCTAAGCCGACTTAAATGAGCTAAGATGTCAGCGGCTTTCTCTGCATCTATAGAACGCGCGCTCGCCACAGGATGCGAGGCAGTTTGACGAAGGGTTGGAGTCTCCACTGGTAGCTCTGGCGAAGATGGAGGCCACGTCGGACTGGTCATAGCCACATCACTAAGCGGTGACAAAGATCGAGAAACGTCGAAAGCCATTGTGGTCACGTCGTACGATCAAGACGGAAGTATACTAAGTTTCAATTATATTGCGGGATTTTGCGTACAAAAGAAAACATGATACAGTAATCGATGGTTTGGACGCGTGGGAAAACGAAGAGACCCCTGCTCTCAAAAACATACCAATGAAAGACAAGGATTGAGGGGTTAGCGTGGTCGTGATTCAAAGCTGAACAAATATTTGGCTTTTAGATGAGCATACTGACTGTTACCTACAGATATAAATATGGGCAGTCAAGTAGCCTTCATCAATCAAGAAATCACGATATATATGAGACGGAGAAAGACGTTACGAGCACGCATTTACTCGTAGTTGCGTTAGTGGCCGAATCCGGTTAGTAGTGGTTCTTGGCAAAGACTGGAAGGCAGAAAATATTGGTAGAATATATGAGGGTCAGAGCGAATATGTGCATATATTGACTATCTAGTAGTAGTAGGTGAACTACGGAGGAAGGAAGAAGTGGGAATCAGGTAAATACCCTGAATCCCCTGAATTCACTAGCGCCGGATCAATCCGGATCAATGTGGAGCGGAGATTACTAACCACAGGGGTAACAGTACTGTTCCCTGTTTCCAAGTTCCAACAGAAAAGACGCGTCTGCCATTGCTTGATAATGAACTTCTATGTTCTTCCACGCTTGATCTTGAAGTAGAATGCGGCAGCTTTGCTTCGCGATCTGAATTACTTCTGTTGGTTTAGAATTGCTATCTATATACTCGCTGCATCCCAAACCACTCTTTCAGAATTTGCTTAAGGACGATATTGTCAATGAACATTTATAGGTCTATCTGACGTCTAGCCTGATCTGTTATCAGTTCATTCTTCGACTACCAACTTACGAGAGTACTATTGGAACGTGTATATTTCCTAAATATTAAACAACATGTCAGGTTTTCTGAAGTTGCTGCGTGCGAAGTGGTCTCCTCCAGCTATTCCTACAACTTCTTTTGCAGGAAAGACAGTTCTCATCACTGGCTCCAATACCGGCCTTGGCTTCGAAGCTGCCCGGCGGTTCCTTGCCCTTTCTGCGTCAAGGGTCATTTTAGCAGTCCGCTCTCCGTCAAAAGGGCAGAAAGCTGCTCATTTGCTCGAAGCAGATTTTCCAAACCTCAAGGAGGGAAGCATATCAGTATTACCTCTCGACATGAATAGCTATGCTAGCATTGTAGCATTTGTTGAGCGTATCAACGCCGATTTCGAACGAATTGACGTTGCTGTACTGAATGCTGGATTACTCAATCGAACATATTGCAAGAGTCCCGAGGGCTGGGAGGAGACGTTGCAGGTCAACACGATATCTACTGCTCTGCTTGCCCTCCTTCTGTTGCCAAAACTACGAGCCGCAAAATCGGGCTCTTGGGGTGTAGCAAACCTCGTTGTCGTCTCTTCCGGTAATCATACCAGGGTCAAGCGTTCTTCGCTCCCGTCCTCTTCGGAAAACGTTCTGAGGGCTTGTAATGCCAACACTGGTACCTATAATGGCCAGCTCCAGTACAATATCTCCAAGGTATTCGTCATGTACGTGTTCAGGGCCCTGTCAGCATTAACAACTTCTCAAAACGGCGAACCGCAGGTGCTAGTCACGGCTTGCTGTCCTGGTTTCTGCGTGTCGGATCTGGCTAGGCCGTACGATGCATGGTACGAAACGATTTTCATTTGGCTATTCTATAAAATATTTGGAAGGAGTCAGGAGGAGGGGAGTAGAACACTGGTGAGTGCTGCGGGGTTGGGGTTGGAAGGCCATGGAGGATATTGGAAAGACGATCATATACTGAGGTAGGCTGTCTTCGGTTCGACGCACACTATGCCAAAAGGGCACTTGACAGGGGTTTCCAGCTTTTGGGTCACCTGCTAACGCCATTTTTACCATTAGACCTGGTGGCTTGATCACGAGTGCTGAGGGCAAACAACTACAGCAAAAAGTATGGTCAGAAATTGTCGATGAATTAAAGACGAAGGTTCCCGAAGTCGAAGGACTCGCTAGCAGTCCACTGTAGATTGCTAACAAGGACGGCCGACTCAGGCCTTAGGAGATACCGGATGGTTTATCTGTCATCCATCCGTCTTTTTCCAGTGCCATATTATTCAAGGTAGAGTTGGTCTCGAAATAGCATATATTCTCTCAATTATTCGGCCTTTCCCGGGCCTTTGCATGATGAAGTCACAGAATTTCAATGTCTGATTTGCACCCTTATCTGGATACGTGGGTGAAGCGCGGCCAGTCAGAGTTTCAGGTATACAAAAGTGAAGTGCCTTGGTGACTCTTACGTTCAACAAACAGCTTTGAGATTACACACTCATCGAACAGTGCAGTATTTCACTCTGGCGTTGGACATGTTTGGGATTATGTTTCAGCATACAAGGGCCCGTGAATAATTATACTTCATAGATGATGACCTGGAGAAAAACTGACAGATAAGGTCTCTGAGTTAGGACAACCTTCAACCTTTTACAACGTATGTTGATGACTCTCCAGGATCACGAATGATATATGACGAGGAAAGCTCAGCTGCAAAATCTACCGAAAAGATATTCAGGTACGTTAAGCACTATACGCTAACAAGACTGAGGCATCCCAAACTATATATTCTATCTAGCCTCGAGTCGCTACAAACATGCCTGATCGTGGCGATGTACAGAACCCTGGGCAGGTATCGGCTTACGGGACACCGATGCAAGCCCCTGATGTTCCCAGGAACACTGATCAGCACTCAATTTCCTTAAGCGCAGATGCAGATTCGTCGCCAGATAGTCAACTGGGACTGAGCCACAACTTCCCACATGAATCGCTATTCCAACCACGGACGATCCAGTTGCGGATAATTTCTCAACGAGCATTGCATAATCAAGAACCTAGTAAAACCTCTCATGCGCTTGGCGCGAGCAGTAGCGAATGTAGCGAAGATGACAGTGATCATCACCATGTGGGAGAAGGCAAGAATGAGCATGCAGAGAATGTCGAACTCGTGCCGTGGATCAAATTGGCAATCGAAGGTGCACACAACATCGTAGCCGTGTTTCCTCCTCTGAAGCAAGGCAGCCTCGGTCCTCTATTAAATCTCTTCTGGGTTGAGCATCATTCCGGTGTCCTGAACCAACGACCAAATCAATCCATCTATTATCGCCCTGGCCGCCCGACTGACAAGGCGGACTGCCGACAATGCGTAAGTTCCTACTATTTTCCCCGGAAGAGGGTTTTTGCTGATTTCTCGAACCTTAGTCAATGTGTAGGTATGTGGATGAAGATCATAAGGAGGTGCACGTTTTGCTACCCGATAGTATCATGGTATGCCCGCGCTGTGCTTTTCTACCATATAAGTTTACGCCGGAGGATCTCATAAAAGAAGCGTATAGTATTTAGGGGTTGATGTATGAGAGCAGGTAGGGTTGAAGGAGGATCTATCAGAAATTGAAGCTCATGCATCACGTATGAAAACCCATTTCCAAGCCAGCGCTCTAGTGATTGTCGAGTATTTGCTCTCCAACCGCATCGAGTGTTCAGACACAACCACAATGACAAGATCCATAATGAGGAGTTAAACGCCCTTGGTCTACAAAGCTGTTGAACACCGGTCCTATTAGGATTCCAAATTATGTGCCATTCAGGACAGGACGTTGGGACCATGCAGGCTTCGCTACCTCAAAGCGAAACGTACGACCTAGGCTGGTGGCGCTTTTCGGAACAGACGAAGATGTGCAGGCAATCAGAGATTATAGATCTGTTGACGGTAATGATCTGAAGTGCAAAGAAGATGGCGTGTTGCTGCGCTGCGCCGTTCAACCGTCAATCTGCGGCTTTGCTGCTGGCCGAAAGCGAGACGATCCGGGGTAGTAGTGCTGGAGGTGCTTGTTGGCACGTTTGAGTCCATCAGTACAGCGAGTTTTATAACTGCATAGATGTTGAAGTGGAACGACGCTGACAAAAATTAGCCGAGGGAGGTCTACATCTGAGCAAACTTTACTCCTTGACGAGATTTATACCACATACCAGGTGTTACCGAGGAGCGAAGAGGACAGCGCTGCTGGTGGCTCGTTGACATTACTGCTAGCGCAGGCAGCGCAAACAATTGCTAGGTATAAGATTGGCGTCGGTCTTCGTTGCGACTGAGGCATTACAAACCAGAAAGCATTCTCACCCGAGTAGATCCAGACTCAACGGGCCTTAATACAGGTCTGTTATTCTCAACTCATCGCAGATATGCGAAGTTCCAACGCGGTCCAGTCCTCCGAATCAGACCAAGCAGCAGCTCGCGATGATGAAGACACCGTAGCGGGCGCAACTGAAACAAGCAGCGATGAAAATGACACACCGGTTGGAAAAATAGGGATACCTGGACCCGTACAATGGTCACTCGCCTGCCCTCCATCAACGCTACAACTATCAGCGCTTCCTTCACCAAACCGTCGCCAGCGGCCCTCCGTCAAGTATTTGGTTGAAACCATGGATGATTTCGAGGATCTACAAGACTCTGGTCTGATGCGTTGGCTCCCTTCCCGTCCGAATGGCTCTTTTGATGCTTGGAGATGCGTGAGTACTTTTCCGGTTCTGTGAGAGAGCTTGCTAACATGTTGAAAAACAGCCAAAGTGCAGTTATATCGATGAATGTAATAATAAGGTACAGGTTTGGTATCCGCAGTACATTTCGGAGTGCCTCAGATGTCGACATAAGCAAGGTGAACCATTGGGGCAGTCGTGAGGTAGTGTTGCCCAAGTAAGGTAGCGGCTTTGGATATCTGGGCTGCGGGTCGGAATAAGCTGGATTTGCTTAGGTTCTCTGAATACATGTTGATTCTGGTAATTGTTTGTTCTGGAAATATTAGAGGTAGGAACTTCTCGAAGTCTCTCGGCTGTAGAAGAACCGATAGCAGTTGCTAAGTATCATGCCTAGCCCTTCAGGAATGTGACGATGTACAATCTCCAATCCAAGTTGCCACCTACCCTGGACCAACAGCAGCCCCCAAATCATTCTGAAGCCTTTAACATTTGCCCGAAGACGTCAGCAAAGGCTGCAATCCCTCATGAGACTGGTGCACATTTCAAGGGACGTCCGGTATCCTCGCGGCCTTAGACAAATTGTCTTAAGCGGACATCAAAAGAGAGTACGACGAGACTAAAGACGAGGGAGGATGGCTGCTCGAAGGGAGACATCCATGCTTTCTCTCCCAATGGGTAAAAGCAATTCAAGTTTGCTACTCTTCAAGATCACAAAGGCAATAGTAGTAGCCTCTTTACCGAGAAAACAGAGAGGGTATACACGTTCTGAGGACTGAGGTTGTACTCCGACCCGAGTCGAGATATAGTTCCTTCTGAGCTCAACTTCCTGCGTGAATTAAGAGGAGATTGAGTTATACAATCTGCGTACCTAATTCCCCACTCGACAACGCCCGGTTTCATCCACTTTCATATAGCTATAGCAAAAGCGTCATTATATGTTTAGTTCGCTACTCTGACCTTATTTCTTCTACCCACCTTTGATGCCGTTCATTGATGGCTTGTCAGGGCGGCGAGGGCGTCGCGGTATCGGTCTGCTCATCGTATGGTGTAGATTCCCGACTATCAATTTCCATATCATCCTCCACTTCATCCGGTCCAACTTGATGCGTATTCTTGCGAACGACGTACAAGCATGTTTGATGGTTGGCCTCCAAAGAGTGAATTGTGACAATGGTTGCTACGCCGATGGTTTCCCTTCGCAAAGTATCAATAGGCTGAAATTTCTCCAATGCATGAGAGCCAGTGAGCTTGACGGCACATGTAAAACAAGGTTGAGCTTGCATCAGCCTAACGCAGCCATTTTCTAATTTTGTATATGGTTGAGAGTTACCGCAGAGTCGCAAATAGAGACGCCGGTGATCAAATTGTTCAATATCCATAACCCACAATCGACCATACTGATGTTTAGGTTTGCCGGGATGCTTTCTCCGGCATCTCTTTGGGTACGATTGTGGTTCATGAAAGACCGATAAACACCACTGCTTTGAGAGCTGTGGTTGGAATGCAAAATCCTCCTGAGGGTCACTATTGGCGTCACATGATGCACGAAGCACTGTCCACTTGCCGCTCCACTGCGAACTATAAATGTTTTGAATGAAAAAGGAACCGAGACATTTCGTTCCAGAGCAGGAAATCCCAATCATCGCATCATCAACATTGAAAAGAAGCTTGACGATACATAAGCAGTCGACATGGGCGAAGCCAATACCCCGAGAAGCTTTTGAGGCAGTATAAGCGACATTGAGGATCGAGTTGTCTTCATTATCTCGCGCAATGAGTTCGTAAACAAGATTGCCAGGATCTTCAGTTGCAGTGTTTGCGGTAGTTTCGTATCCAGCTCTAAATTGGATGTCGAAGTCCTCTTTGCGCGGATCGCAGAGATTCCGATATCTAATACCGTGATGTTCGATATGACCTCGCAGAACACGTACGAAACTCAACTTCGGCGGGCACACGTCCAAGTCCTCGAGGGCAGTGAAATAGACACAAGTTCCGTTTTTCGAAATTGCAGATGTACCACGTGGTGTATTCAATGGTGCAGTATATCCAGAAAAGAGGTGATAAACCGCATCTAAAGTATTCTGGGAGAGGATGCTCGTTGGCTCTCCTGGAAATGATCGGGGCAATAAATTCGATATGGTATGTGACTCTAATAATTGCCGCCCGTGGGCAACGACTTGGAAAGTTTCTAAATATAAGAGCTGTAAGGCGGATGACGAAGGTAGCACGTCTGCATGTGCTTCGACCCTCGATAGAAGCCAAGAATAGCTGATAATGGTCTCAGCAAGCACACGTAGGCAGAAGCTTGTGTCTGGCGAAGTAATAAGTGGGATTTCCAGTTTGAAAGTCTCTTGAGCTGATGCACTCAAACGACGGCACAAGCTGCAGCTGCAAGCCTCCTGTAGACTGAATAGATTATCTCTTAGATTCAATCCCCCCGAAAGTTCCCTTGGCCCCGAGCTTGGAAGAAACCGGTACTTGACATATTTCGTTAACTCGGGTAAACGGCTTGCAACAAATTTCAAATATCCTCTTCCTCTGCTATCTTCGTGGGCAAAGTTGAAAGGCCTCCAGATGACCTCAATCGGAGATAATGCTGTTTTATCGCCGTCGAAGTACGCATTTTCTGATGCCTGAGCGACAGCTTTTAAGAGCGAGGTGACTGTCGTCCCCGAGCCAAGTCCAAGAAGATCATCAAGCGATGAACCGAAACTCTCTTTGAGAAGAGTTGACCAGCTCGAACACCTCGGAAAAGCGTTAATTCGTCTAAGATCATCTTCCTGACTGATCAGAGAGACACCGGGCGGGACCAAGAAACTTTTGCTTATTGTAGTCGTAAGCTGCGCGTTATGATCCTTTCCCCAAATGATTATAACTTGAGGTGCTTTGCTAGAGTTTGACCAGCTTTGATAAAACGGAATCCCGGAGGCGTTTGTTAACACAACTCTGAGGCTCAAGATCCACTCTGCGAAGGCTGCAAGCCAAGCACAATCGATCCCGCCGGTGAATGTAACCGTAAGAAGCTCGCCATGGGTGACCTGTCCTAAACATAGAAGCCCTTCGGCGACGATTTGAGGCTCTGTAGTTGTATGGCAATGGCGAAGATGAGCTGGGCTGTCGGATGATGGTTTTAGACGTGCAAGGCCTTCCACAAGACGAGGGAACTTGGAATCAGAGAGACTGCCGGCGCAGACATCGACAAGGGATTGCCACTGATGAAGAGACGGGGCGAGATCATGTTTGCCGATTCGAGCTATCCAAAGCTCGCGGAGAACTTTCGCTGCAAAGAATGAGTCATACGAAGTTGTGAGGCAAGAACATAGCGCTACACAGGCAAGTCCTTGTTCCGTTTGTGTAAGATCCGCAATGATATGTTTGAGGCCGAACCCGAACCATATAACCTTTCCGAACGAGTTGAAGGCCTTTAGCTTTCGGAGGATCTCTCCTAAGTGTCTCTGCACTTTCGGTTCAAGGATGAAAATGGAGCAAAGAGCTGGCCCCACCGTAACAGTGAGCGCCTCAAGCCCAGCTCTGGACATGCGACTCAAAACTCCTACAGAGAATTGCACAGTTGAAGAGGCAAGGTTATCCCAAGAAGTAGACCCTTGCTGTTGGAAAGCAGAAGGCTGAGAGGTTGTTGGGACAATCTGACCAGCCATTTCATAGCGTGCAACTGCTGCGTGTATAATACACAAGGTTTGTCCTGATGGTATTATTGAAAGAAAGAATAGAGAATTGATGAAGATGATGATTTTAGATCTCTAACGATAGATCGTGGTGTAAAGGCGCTAACTGACCTCGGAAGTGTAATTGCTGCCTAATAATTCTCGCTGGATATCCCCCGTAAATCTGGTGTTTTTTTCCGTTTTCCCCCCCTTCATCTTAACGTGCTTATGCAGCCAAAGGCTATGAAGCACAGCATACTATCTACGTATATAGATACACATAGAGTCGTACTGACGATGTATGTAGTATGGAAAAGCTCTCTGCGTGAAACAGTTCTTGGAGCTTAAAAACCACACTGTTGTTTATTCTAGTAGTCGCTGTAACATGAATTCACTTTCCATACCCAGTCAGATGAGCTCAAGGAAATCCTGCTGCAAGCAGCCGACTCAAAATCCTAGACAGTATATCCCGTAGACCAGTTGTACATTGTGCAATCACACCGATAAAATGGGCGACGAAGAGAGCTGGCCGTGCGAGTAACAGATCACGGGCTCCGCGTTATCGTAGGTCTATGTATGTGGAAGCTGATCACTTCGACGTGGGCTTCCGAATTTGCTGTATGACCACCTAGCTGACAGGGCTAGATGGGCTTTTGGTATATATATATGGAAGCTGGCCACTTTGACGTGAGCTTCCGTACGCTGTTTGGCCACATGGTCATCTAGCTACGTGGACTTTTCGACTGGGTATGAGCTCAACGCCTGGGTAAAGCGCTGTTACTGCTCTGTCGATGAGATTGTTCAGCTCTTCTGACAAGCATAGCTTGCAGAAGGTTCGTAGCCAGCACCTCGTACAGGTAAATCTCGTTGCCGGCCGTAAATCTGGTGTTGAATACCACTACTTACGTCCTTGTCCCTTGATGGCCATGCTCCGTTGCTCGTTGATAATCAATCAGGTTGAACGAGAATCCGCAACGCTTAGTGTCTAGAACGTCTGTCAGTAATAATAAATTGCAAAAAACTGTGTATTTCATCAGGCTTTGACTGACCAAATCAGACTGTACAGGACTTTGATATTCATAATATCCTTCACGTCCTTCAACGTGAACGTCACTCGCTATCTACCTATATTTCCAGTATTTTTTAGTATATCCACTTTACTAAACCATCAACGCGCTCACTCGCAAACCCTCAAAATCATCCCACACCCACCACCTGCCTCCACTCACAACCATCACCCTACCCCTCAACATACCTCCCCTCCGCCCCCTTAATGCAGCTCATGTTCGCTTCCAGCTTATTCATCGTCTCCATCCACTCCTCATACGGATCACTATCAAACACAATCCCCCCGCCCGCCTGCAAAAACGCCTTCCCCCCCTTCACCACCATCGTCCTCAACGCAATGCACGTATCCATCGCACCCTCTCCCTCCCTACCCTCGCTATCCACGCTCCCGTACCCGAAATACCCCACCGCGCCCGCATACACGCCGCGTTTCTCCTGCTCGAGCTCGGCGATCAGCTGCATGGCGCGGACTTTGGGCGCGCCCGAGACGGTGCCGGCGGGGAAGATGCTGCGGAAGGCGTGGAAGCGGGTTTTCCCCGGGCGGAGGATGCCCGAGACTTGGGAGACGAGGTGCTGGACGTGGGAGAATTTCTCGACGACCATGAGGCGGTCGACGCGGGTGGAGAGGGGGTCGCAGACGCGGTTGATGTCGTTGCGGGCGAGGTCGACGAGCATGACGTGCTCGGCGCGGTCTTTGAGCGAGTTGTGGAGTTCGTTGGCGAGCTCTTCGTCTTGGGCTTCGGTTTTGCCGCGCTTGACGGTGCCGGCGATGGGGTGGGTGATGATTCGGCCGGCTTCGGCTTTGACGAGGAGTTCTGGGGAGGCGCCGACAATTTGAAAATCACAGCAGTCGATGTAAAAGAGGTAAGGGGAGGGGTTTATGGTGCGGAGGTGGCGGTAGATGTTGAAGGGGTGGAGTGATGTTGGGCGGGAGAAGCGTTGGGAGGGAACGGCTTGGATGATGTCGCCGTGTGTGATGTGCGTTTTGAGAGTACGTACGTGGGTTTCATAGCCGGATTGGCCGATGTTGGAGGTATATTTCTGGTTGAGTTGTATAGGGGGTTGAGGGGGGAGGGGGACTTCGGGGGATTGGAGGGTGGAGATTGTGGAGGTAAGGATTGCGCATGCAGTGGTGTAAGCCGTGGAGAGGGCATCCTGGGAGATTGGTGAAGGTGGAACGTGGAGGTATGTAATTATCTGGAGTTTCTTATAGAAGTGGTCAAACGCGACGATGGTGTCCGAGAGCATGAATAAAGATTCCGGGACTTTCAGGATATCTTTCATGGGTCGGGCCGTTTTGGGTTCGAAGTAGCGGACACAGTCGTAGCCAACATAGCCGACGGCTCCGCCAGTAAGGGGTGGGAGATTGAGACCTGGAATAGTGGCTTCGCGGTACTGGGCGAGCTCCTCCTGGAGGATTGTAAGGGGGTCGGCTTCAGGGCCATGGCCAGGACCCGTCTTCAGCACTTTTCTAGGGTCTTATAGGTGTAAGCATGATGCTACCACTCTGTACATCTTCGAGTCTTACCTGCGCCGACGAAGCTATATCTCCCAATAGATGTGGGTGACGCCGCGCTTTCGAATAGGAAAGAGAGCTTGGATTTTGTTCTATAATATGTTAGTAGCTTTCTATAATTACCTCAACTGACTCCGCACTTAGATGAAAGCTTTAGATATGCTGTCTCGGGCGTCAAGAAATCAGATGGTATCGTAGCACAGAGAGGAACGAGGTTTGGCGGTCTGGGCGAATTTTCTGAGGCTGATATGATTTCTTGCACTGTTTCCAACGACGGCTGGATGTTTTTCTAATTGTCAATCAGTATGGAACGATAAATATGTGGGAAGCTGACTGACATGAGGGGCCATTGTTTCTTTACTCCCTCCCCAAGGTTTCTTTGCTTTTTGAATCGAGTGCAATAGTTGTTGATTTCCAATCTGAGGTCAGCCCCGCTAGCCCTGTCGAGAACCCTGATGTGCACAAGGATTATGACACTCCCGCAGAACCCACATTCAGCCCTAAACCCAGCCACAACCTTACAGCCGCGCAAGCTCACCCTCCTCCTCGACGACAATAGCTTTGGAAGCACTCCGAGTTATGCGATGAAAAGTCTGGGACTTGGTCGAGACTGATCTGCTATGCAAGCTATAATGGACATCTGCAGTCCCACCAGCCTGCGCACGCCGGCGCGTACGTTGGCGCATTCCTTCCATTCGACATCCCCCACATCCGACTACTTCACCCAAACGACAAATACTACAACTACCACAGCTGCTCTAGGGGATCCTCAAGCGCTGTTGGTGGAGAGATGGAAAATACTGGGATCCAATCTCTTTACCGGTCATATGTCGTGGAAGACAGTGGTTGCATTGAACCGCAAACTTGATGAAGTAGAAAGAGTGCCGGGGTGGCCTATGCTAGAAAAAGAGACGGATGAAGCAAAAGAGTATGAGTGTGGACTAGGAATCACAAATACGGTTGACGCAGAGCAGCTTTTGGAGGCGACCGAAGAAGTGACGCCCCCCGCATCTGATGCGCCGGAGCAATTGAGGTTGTCCCTGGTGGACGATCATAGACTGGGCCGTGGTTCGGCACTCCTCGAACGAGTTTCACAGGCAGTGGCACAGCTCCGACAGAGACAGCAAGAGTTCAAGGTTTGTGAATCGAAGCGGTGTTGGTAGGACCAGTGCACTAATCCCTTGCAAGCATCTCCATGATGTCGCGATCGCCAAAGCCGAGAAAGGAGCACAGCAAATCTTGATTCTCAGAAGGGAAAGAGACCAGTTGTAAGTCTTGAGCTATTAAATCGACTTCTTCCTCATGAAGAACATCAGGTACTGATTTTACACGACGAAATATAGGGAAAAGGACGTAGTAGACGACGAAGCAGAGCTTACTTATCTAAAGTTGAAGCTGAGAATTATCGAGATCCAAACGCTTCCATATGTGCCGACAAAAGATCAGGATGGTTTAGCGTCAGGGATCGAAAGATGGAAGCTGGATTGGGCGGACGTTGATGAGCGGTATCGAAAGCGAAGATGGAAAAGAGAAACAATCTGCCAAGACAAGCATAGCAGGTCCCTAGGAGGAAGAATATGGGGAACAAATACCATGTAGTCGTGTCAAATATTTTTTAGATGGTTTGACATCTGTTCGTTGTATGGCTGAATCGGATCTGGTGGATACAAAACGAAACTGCCTAACGAAATTCGTCAACTCTTCTCTCTTGCCGGCAGAAACATTTCACAATATTCTGTCCCTGCTCGACCATTCTTCGAATTGTTTCCTGTGCGCCAACGATAAAGCACTCTGGTATTCAGCGGTGGGACTCGAAATTCAGGCAGCATTGAACAGCCATCAGAAAAGGATCTCTCCGGTATGTTCAACCTCAAATCCTAGATCTTGGAGTTTTCCCTGCCTCATCTTGTCCGTTCGTTTCCTGTCCCGTGCCTCTTTCACCGATAGCGCGTGTACCTCCTCTGGAGATGCTTTGCGGTAGGGTTCAGGAATGTAGTCATCTTTATCCAGATCCTGAGGTAAAGAATGGTGAGTAAAGCGCTGAGGCTGATGGTAGAAATCGAAGAACGCACTATTTCTCCGAGCAGTAATACGTTCTCCCCTCTGACTAGAAATATGCCTCTTAAGACATCGGCATATAGGTCTTGCACGAAAATCCGTTCGATGGTGTCTTGTAAGACAAGGTTGGCTGTATAATTCCAGAGCATTAGTAACGCTTCGCCGAGATGGAGCCACTGAGTGATGCATACCAAACTGATCCCAGCTTCTCAGGACACCGATTAGCTTTCTCCCATCTCGTAGAACAAGCACAAGCTTCTCTGCAAATCGCCCAACGTCGGTCGTTCGGTCAGCCCCCCAGATCAGTTAGTTAGCTCAGTGTTTGGTAAGTCTCACTGTCGGTCAAGTCCAGCAGCTGCGCGGCGGTAGTGAACATCTACCCGGTCATTCTTTGTGATCGTCATCCACACAATGTGAAGCTTCATACCTGCGGTGGCAGCTGTGGAGGTCCTCCGGATGAGTGCACATTGTCCAGGCCTCCTCCGCCTTGTGGATGATCTTGTAGCGACAGGTTCTCCATGACATTAGAGATCTTCCAGTCGCAATAATTATTCAAATTTTGTTCCTTGTTGCAGCCATGTATTGCAGGTTCTAGAGAATCCGCAGATGGTGATTGGTGATGAGGTCAACCGAACGGATAGTCCCGTCGCCTTGTAAGGCGGCGGCGTCTACACAAGCCACAATCGGTCATATACAACTGGCCTGCGTAAAGGAGGATGGCTACATGCTGTTAATACAACTGACAGTTTTGTCTCTATCTCTCTATATCATCAGTCTGTCATATTGACTTTTATAGAAAGTGTAATTGTTGGCTCAGGACCAACTATAATGCATGTATGATGAGAAAATTAGAAAAGGCACAAATTGGGCAAGTCAATCTTGAACCAAACCGTCATTCGTTCCAATTGTCTAGCACGGTTTACACCAGAAGCCTGAGCATTCCTGAGCACGTTCCCCAAGACTTGCCTTCAGCTGCTCTGAGGCCCCCTATGTTGCGAGTGCTGATCTTTGTCGACAGATATAACGACTGGAAATTCACCATCCACACTCAAGGCAGTATTCAATTTGAGTACCAGCAGGTAAAGAGAGTCATAAAGATTAGCAACTATAGACAAAAACTGCTATTGCAAGACAGAAAATGTTTAGCTATATGTCAGGTTTTTCTGGCGCTGGAATGGTGATGTCCAAGATTGTAAATGTAGCTGGGCGTACGATGTTGAAGCCAGAAATGAAGATATAAGAGTGCAAATGATAAACCTGAATAGGAGTGTGCAGGAAGAATAAGAAGTGATTACAAGAAAAAGGTCAAGAAGAACATTAGTACATCATGCCTATCAATGACAGCATGATCGAGGATTCATGACGTCGATATTGAAAGGGATTGGAATGGAATGATCTGATAGATACGAAAGAACACCCTTGGGGGTTCTGAAGCAGGAGCGGTCCACAGCGTAAGCAAACGGACGGACGATAGGATGTCCGAAAGAGCTATGATACGAAGTAATCTTGGTAAAGAGCTACGCCGAAAGATTGGCATAAGCCCTCCTTGATTACGAATGGGATCCATAGACTAGTCTAGATTACTGAATGACTTTGAATAGAGATCGGAAGTGAAAGTAGTCAATATCCTGGGAAAAGGCAATAGGCCATTAATTTGATCAAGGATTGTTGCACACATTACATTAGTCCCGCGTCGGTGCCTCCATAGATTCTTGAGGACGAGTAGGACTTGAGACAACTTTCCTTTGGACTTGTTTCCTCTCCATTTCAATCTTCCATTCCCTTGACCATCAGCTATTGCTTTCGTTGTTCATTGTTCGTTGCTTTTCTCTATTCCCTTTGACAATCAACACGTTTCGGGCGTGGACCTGAGAAGTGTGGCATGCGGCATATTGTGTTCTGCAAGGGCTATAGAGTGTCTGATTGTATCATTGAATAGGCGGCCTCTGAGACAGAGGCGTCAGCGAATCTTGCATGCTTAACACTCATTCTCCAAAGACATGTCACGCGCCGAATTCGGCAACGCCTTCCTACTGAGAATGTATGGCACATGGATATGAGCTTGCAATCGTGATATGATGGGTACTCTTGTTATTCCTGGCGAACATTCATCTATAGGTGTGACGGAGGAGGGACGAGAGACGCTTTTGATGCTGTGAGCTGAAGAGGCTCCAACAATCAAAGCAGGAATCCTCTCCGTGGTAAGCCGCTAGACGAAAGGCGAAGGAAATGAAAATATCTCGAGTATTTTCTCACTGTGAATAGAGGCTACACAAAAGGCTCGAACAGTGTACGATATCTCTTGACCACGCGAGCAGTATCAACGAACCGCAGAATCGAAGACAGGAGACAGCGAAATGAATTAAGTAGCTGAGAGCAAAGTACTGGGCGAGCTCTCATGGATTATCATCTCACAACGAGTGATGAGCGATGGCTCCGATTTCATTGGTGCCACACTCTAAGCAGAGAGCCCTATAAGCATTGTCACGGCGTTTTGCGTGCGGTCGTCTGCATGAGCTTTTGATGGTGGCGGTCAATTGGGGCCAGCAGACTCGTTTAGTAGGCGGAGTAGGCTTAGATCCTAGTGGGGGTTGAAAGCATCTCGCTGGACCTACAGGGTCTGTGCTACCCCCTCAGGGACCGTCGAGTACAACTCAACATCCAACCACATCAATGAGACAAAAGATTGCCTCGCCAATTCAACAATTAAAGTACATGGCCGCATATTGTTCTTGAGGACTGGATGCATACAGAGCATGGACAGCTTTGCACACTGAACTGCAGATCCATCCAGCGAGACTTGTGGTATGGGCTCCAGTCAATAGAGTACTTCCTGTATGCACATCTATACACATGAGTACGATCAATGTCCCGACAAGGTTAGCTGCGAAGATTCACTAGCATGGAATGCTTGGGAATGCGTGGACTTTGAGAGAAGGTGCCGTGGGTGCCTGGTGGTTGCTCGGCTCTAGTAGAGGATTGGTGGAAGGTCTTTCCCAATTCGGCTATTAATCGGGACGGAATGGCGGGTTGCGCCTCCGCTAAGGTACTCTAGTGTAACCTAGTTTCAACCACGACCGGGTTGTGTAACACAACTGGACTGCTACTTGACCTGCTTGACCTCCGCGCCATTGTGTCTACCGCCTGCTGCTGCACGAACTCGTCTAAAATATGCAGTCATACCGGTATACGCATCCAGATCCCGAATAATGGTGTAACGTAACGTCTATGGGTGACAATGTTTCTCAGTGATGTTGGGCCTTCTGTGCATGAGAGAGAATTCGGTGAAGTAAGTGCCACTAGCTCAGACTGCACTCGCACATGTAGTTGAGTGGTTGCGTCTACATGTGGGTGTTAAGGTACCTGGTGGGTGTATAGATAGCGGTAGGTTGTATACTAAGGTATCTCCACGACTGATCAGCCTTTTGTGGCAGAACGGTAACACCTTCGGCTCCGTTTCTCATGTACCTGATTCATCCGTAAGGTGCAGATCGCCCACACCCGCCCAGGAGGTTGCACCTATCTGTTGGAGCGAGCAACTCAGGAATCCCTCTTGTTGCTCCTGAGCGAGCTGACTACTCGTGTTGAAGCCTTACCTGACAATATTTTCGATGATGAACCCCGCCGGAAGAAGGTTCAAACCCAGGTTGCCGGCATCAAAGCAGTTGTTGATACTCCCATAGAAGCAGTCTTGGAAATATTCCTTCAAGTGTGTCTTTGCATGACATCTCTTACCCTGTGAAAGAACAATACAGAGAGCCGCTGACCTTTTTCGGGCTGCTAGCCTCGCCAAACTGCCGCTACGAGAGTTGCCCTGGAAGGTAGATGGCTCGAGGCACTTGCGGATGGCAAGGCAAAAATTGCGACGAGATTGCCTCCGTTACGGGTGCTCAGCCTGAGCTTGTTGGTAGCCTCTTCTGCACGTTTAGCCACTGCCACTAACAGGCGTTCTCCAGTCCGCATTATGATGGTACTAACAGCTACGGGTGTGGTCAGTGAATGTGGACCGCAACAATACAGGGCTACGCCTGTTTTACAGGTGTTACTTGAACCTGGATGGGCGAATGGTCTGAAGCATCTGTAGGTGTGGCATTCAACTGATGACACTTCATGCCGACTGATCGCCTTGACTATCTCAAACGAAATGGCTTTCGAGTCCCAGATGACGTCCAAACCGGGCCGTTTACAGACACATGGGGCAAGAACACCTGGGCGCTCTACGAAGCCGAGCCAGCACGCGGCGAAGTCTTCAACTCCTTTATGACGAAGTGGAAACAGGGCACGAAAAACTGGTTCGACACCTATCCGGCAAAAAGCAACTTGAGCGACCAAGCCGACAAATCGCCTGACTCGGTCTTACTTGTTGATATTGGCGGCGGACGAGGTCAGGTCATGCAAGATTTTGCGGCCATTCTAGGGCTTCGGACGGGACGGCTAATTGTGCAAGACCAGCCTGCTGCCCTTGGCGAGGCACGTCAATTGGGCAAAGATGGCATTGAGATTATGCCCTACGAATTTTTCACCCCTCAACCGATCAAAGGTAATGATCTATAAGTATAATGTATGGACGCTGCTAACAGCGGTGGTTCTAGGTGTAAAAGCGTATTTCTTCCGTGCCATATTCCACGATTGGCTGGATTCCTCCTGCCGTGAGATCCTTAGAAATACTGCTGCTGCGATGAAGAAAGGCTACTCCAAACCGTTGATCGACGATGCAGTCCTACCCGATTTTGGCGTGTCTCGATACGAAGCATTCTCAGATCTGACCATGATGGCCTTGGAGACCGGCGCAGAGAGAAGTTCAAAGCAGTAGTACGATCTACTCGGCTCAGTTGGCCTCCGTATAGAAAAGATCTGGCCCTCGGGATTCAGTGTCGAAAAGGTGATCGAGGCTGTGCTAGAGTAGTAGAAGACTATGAAGGATCTAGCCGTCACCTCGCCCGCAAAATCCCTAGTAAACGAGTTTTGTGCCGGTATGCAGGTTCTCTCAAAACCGTAGACCTTCTGATAGTACCCAAAGCTAAACTGGCTCGGAGACTTGTCCGTATTCATCGTTTTCGTTTCCCCACCTTTTATGCAAGATCTATACCGCAAAATAGTAAGAAAGGTTGAGTGGAGATACCTGTGTTGTAGATTTCTGTAACCCCGGCATAGAGTTCGGAGAGAACAGAAATGCCGTCCAGCCTTGTCCTACCGGAGCACGTAGCTGCACGGCCGCAAACTTATATAGACTGAGATGCACAGCACCACCGGGGTCTACGTGGGCCGGGAAACGGTTTCTCCCTCCTGGTCACGATTATAGTTGCCAGCATAGAAGGAACGGTGTTTCAACATGAGTTTCCCTATAGGATCGAATCGGCAAGGCAGCGAGAATATGTATTGGAGGAGAGCATGCTTTCCGCCAGTCCCCGATTGCAGCCTAGAAGTTTCATTTGGCATTTCCCAGATGAGGGTGTGGTACTTATCTATCTGTTCGGACAGACTCGGCCCACGCAAATCGAGCATTCCAAAACTACTACATAGCTCATGCACGAGGCTATTGAAAAATCCTGCTGGTAATTATTTACGCAAATGCTCCTGTGCATGAACGAAACTGAAGGCCCTTAACAGACCGTCCCAATGCACCAGACCAGCAAGGATGACCATGACATGGAAAATTTGATGGCTGCTGCCAAGTATATCGTATTTCCTTGGATACCATCGTTCGGGAACCTATCCCAAATTCAGTATCGTCCACAAACGTTCTTAGTAGTCGGTGCATATACCCTCGCAGCATAGACACTGGCGCCTATCAGATTCAAAGCAGCCATTAGTCCCATCCGATCCAGGCGCATGCGTTTTATCTGAAGTTCCAAACCATGGAGCATGATACCATGAACGGCAAAGACAAGTGCAGACAATCCGAGACCGACATACATGGCGGTACGGTATAGACGAAAGGTTGGATGGTGGAACTTTGGATTCAATGTTATAAGTGCACAAGCGACTGCTAGAAAGGATACCTGTCGTGCTCGGATTCAGTATGCCAGCCTTCAAGTCTCACAGTAACCCTTGACTGACCATAGCCCAGTAGCATCTCTGCAGATGCTGATCGCGATAAAACCCATAGTAGACCGTCGGTATCATGGATCCCCACATAAGCAGCACGATACCCAGATAATCAAGTTGGATGCCAAAGGCAGCAACTTCTCTGCTGTGATTAGCGAAAAAGTGGAAGCTGCTTTGTTTCAGCATGAACGTTCGAAGTAATAAGCCATTAGCAACAGCTCACGTCGCTGAGAGAAGAAAGCAAATGGCTACACCGTAGAAGAAAGTCGAGAAAACCATGAAATCGGCTAAGCTGGCACTAGGATACCGTGGAAACACCTCATAATAGGTATAGCATGGTAGAATCGCGAAAATAAGGGACCCCAAAAGGTGGGAGTAGATGTTGACTGTGACATCATAACACACCAGTCAACTTCCATTCAACAAAAGAAGTCGACTACGCACCTGTTTCGTTATGAAGGTATCCTAGGCTGCTCAAACATTGACGCAAGGATTCAGAAGCAGGGCTAGAAGGCACAATTAAAAATTCATGCTCAGGAAAATAAATGGGTTGATATGGTTCTACCGATAGCCAGAGGTGATGTATTTGTTTCCCCTAACGGCTAAGTTGTTGCTCAAGAATATTGTGATATAAGACGGGTGACTGACTGTTGCCAAATAGCTTAACCTTCATAAGTGTCTTGAAACATGTACATATGTGAGGGAAGAGCAGTCGCCACTCACGGATGTTTTCCCATGCCAACAACACGGTATGCTTGACCCCATCTTCAGCTACCTTTGTGACCTGTGGGTCATCAACAAAGTGTCCCCAGGGGAGGAGAAGGGTTGGCTGACGATAGTGGCTTCCTTTGAAGCGTCTGAAGGGGCTGATTCACATATGCGCATACGAGCCGCAGAGTTCGAAATCATCTCCATCACTGGACATTTAACAATTACTCGGTCTGAGAGAAAGATGCCTTCGGGGTGTCGACTGCTGGGTTCTAGGGTCTGAAACTAGGACCAAATCTGAACAACGACTAACTTACTGTATCAACCAGTGAAGAATATTACCTTAACCCAAGTGAATATAAAAGACCCCAGCAAAGATTCCAAAGATCATAATAAAAAGTACTTTTGGAATGACGCAATCATAAATCAAATTCAGTGAATACCACATCACATCTTGCGGAAAATGAAGCTGGTCCGGAACTTTCGATGCCAACCAACCCACACCCATTGCTCCTTTTGAAAGCTATTCCGTGACCAATGTAGTTCTTTAGCGACTTGGCACGACTCTGCGCGCATGCGGATTTCATCACTAACACGGCCTGCACGAAGCAATCGATAGGCGGAACCAAAACGCAAAGAAGCTGCTCCTCCTACAAGCCTTACATTGTTATTTGATCGGTGTGGCGCTGAGGATCTCGAAGAGGAGCTAGCTCGACTCTCGACGAGTAAGGTATGATTACTACAGGAAATATCTTAAGGAGGATTTAAGGGCAAATCTGTGGACAGCTAGCTAGGTGACGTCAGTGTGTGCCTGAGTAGGTGGCGAAATCTACGTCAGTGTCAATAATACACAACGGTGTGAATCCCAGCTCTGATGTACTCCTTTCCTAGACCGGCCCTGATATGTTACCTGGACTGAATTTCCGAGATGAGATTTCAAGGCTGACTACCTAGGCATGACATGAAGCGTCCATGGGTCTCGTTGCTTGCTCGTGTTCGGGCATATGTGGTTGGGCTTCACCATTGCGGTATCAAACGATTTCTGAGAGTAGAAGTTATCCCTTTCTCTTTATTCCAGATTATGGAATACAGAACTCGCCAGTTCCAAAGATAGAGTCTTGCAACTAAGAGCCCATAATCGAATCTACTACGATCTCAACGGCAGCGTCAAAAGCTCTGGTAAGTCTAATTACTGGAGTCATGTCCTGAAACGATCCGAACATCTATCGATAGAATAGAGGGGATCCCAAATAGACAATCAGAGCTATACGGTCTTTTGCCGTAATGATTCTTGTCCCAAAGAGCGTCTGTCATCCAAACCAGTCAAGGGCGACAGCGCGGAATCCTTGAGACTGCTCAACATTTGGATACCAGCGCCGAACATTACTCGGACGATTCAGTTTCTATGGTTTATCTCAGCCTTTTTCACCCTCTACTCCATTGGTGACTCAAAAGACTCGGTACTCACCGTCATCCCAAGCAAAGAGCTAGGGTTGCACATGAAGTCTCTTGTGGAGCTAGTTCGGGCAAAAGCAACAAAGAACAGAGAGGAGAACTTTCGTAATCTCACACTGGACTCACCCAGGTGCCCAGGAACGTAGCAATGTGTAAGGCGTCAAGCTTCGCATATGGCCACCAGCTTGCCTGGGTTTGAATGGCTTTGGTCGCTTACGTCCGCGCCGGAGAATCAGTTACTTTCTGAGCCCGTCAAGGGGGCCAAATTTGCGGAAGCCTACGCGGTTATGTCTTGGGGAAATTCAGCATGCTTACTTACTTGATCTCATATTGTTTGGGGCTTCGCGTAATATCTGTTCCGTGGTGTCTATTGATGGCTCAATCGAGTCGATGGTCCATGTTCTTGACATGTATTACCCATCTCTTCGTTGATCTCCTCACGCCGAAAAACAACCGTATCATCTACATCTTGGCAAGTTAAGAAGGCCCAATCCTCAAGTGAAATATCGCAGTCAACATTCACTCTTTGCACTGGATGATCTATAGCATCCCACAAGCGCCATACCTTCCTCACTTCCCCGTCATATCTCTCGATCCAGAAGCGCCCCGAATCCAAGTAAATCATTTGAAGAGATGGTATCTGCTCCCCACACTGCTGGAACAGCGCCTCCACTATGGATCTGAGAACCCTTCTCTTCGCCGGACAGGCGTTGGCGGAATCATCACCATCTCATCGCGCTGAAGATTCCTTACATAGGTGACCATCGTAGGACAGGCTCCAGCAAGCATCTACATGTCCGATGCAGGAAGCTTTTGAATGGCTCGCCTGGTTCACGGCCATGATTCGCGGGTTCGAAAGGCTGTCTACGTGATCAAAATTCTAGATTGTTTGATCGTTAAAGATTTTGTCGAGGCATATACGAGATAATTCAATGCTCCACGGTTTCGATTTCTTTTCAGTTGCCATCCTGACCGGATCCATACAGAAGAGGATATCGGCCAAGTTGTAAATGCGTCCTTCGTAGTACGCACTTACTGCTAGCCGAATCTCTCGGGCGACGTACCTGATTTTAGTTCTGATTAGGTCGTGGATCTTGTTGCTTTCAGCATTACTAATATTCTCGAATCCGTCTGATGATGCCGTATTCGCCAAGACCTTTTTCTCATAAGTATTACGCTGTCTTGTCGAGATTGTACCATCGTAGAATCGCTCTGAGCAACCACCAGGAGGCGGAGAGGGCTGTCCCGTTTGCGAGTCGAAGTCAGGATGTATGAGCAAGACCCGACTTGAGTGGCTTTCTATATGAACTTTGTTTATTGCACTGGCTAGGGAGGTATGAGCTTCGGGGGCATAAGTTCGCCAGGCATGACAGATTTCGAAGCGAACGGATGATAGTTTGTAAGCTGCGCAGAGCCTGCTGAGCATGCTGACACGTTCAAGGGTACCCACCACCTCAAGGGTAAAGTGCATGAATGCAGTAAAACTCAAGTGCGTCAATGCTGGCAAACAGAGGTCTCTAAGAAGGAATAATAACGGAGGGATCTCGTATTTGGGGAAGCCTAGATGAAGGTATGTGATGTTGTCGCATCCCATGGTAGCGTTGCCCAGTATCGATGTGTATCATATGACATGGAACTGTAAGTTGTTAGCACAGAAGGACTCAGCCATATATCTGCCCGTGCCTATCCTCATCGTCTTCATTAAGGATGAGCTTCTTCAACGTGACGGGGAACCCAACACGAGGCGGAGGCGAATCACTACCAGTATATAGATGTATGTTATCCATACCCAATCCCTTGAGGAAAGTACCCAGCGGTGAGAATCTCTCATGGTTATTTTAACCGGCTGCGGAGACATCCAATTCAGTCAACTAAAGTGTTCTAACCACAAAAGCGAGGTCGAATGTCTCAGTAAGTAGCAATCCGTGGACGCTAAGAACGCGAAGATTCTGATGCTTTGCTAGGAGCTGTAACTTCAACGGTTGGTGCAGATCCAGAAGACCGGAATAGCTTGTTCGGAAACTGGACCTCTGTGGACTATCTGGGGTAATGTCTAGAACTTCATGCTCATAGAAGGTTCTCATACGAAGCGGTACTCGAAGGTGCATACGCTCAGGAGTACACACAGCCAGAAATTTCCTGAAAATCGGTTGATTGATATGTCCGGATAAGTCAACGGCTCGTACTTTCTGCAGAGAAGATATAAGCGCGTTAACGTTAGAGTCGTTAACGAGAATATGGTGAGCTATGATGTATGCAGCTATTGCCTGTAGTCTGTATTTCTAGGTTTTCTATCAAAAAATTGGATCAGAACGTGGATGACGAGCAGACGCCACAGTGTAGTAATAACAAGCTCTTGCGAGAGCATCGAGTTCTCCCTTATCGAAAGCAGGAGCTATACAATTATATAACATCTTAAGCGAGATGGAATACGACGATTGTACTCAAGCCGAGTAGTTGAGTGACGCACGACTAGCTCCTCAAGGCAGATCTATCATTAGTATGATCGACAACAAGTAGGATCAGGTCGCATGTGAGATCTCTCCAGACTGGAGAAAGACCAGACATGCTTTCAAGATAATCTTCAAAACTTGAAGGAAGATTTTGTGACATCACCAAGAGATTGGGTTATACTGTAGCCCAGACAATGAGAAGAGCTGGATAGCATTTCCCTAGCAATGCACATAGGTGAAGTAGGTTGGACAAGAGCAGCTTGAGCTGTGTTAGTTGAAAGTCAAACAAGCTGAGAGTCAGAGAAACTTGAACGCAGATCTTCAGATTCATGAAATGTCAAACCAAACAGCAGGAAAGCGGACGTGTTACCATGGCTAAAAAATCAAGTTCACCAGCCTCACATGGGTGCAAATACCAAATCGTCTCACAAGGCTTAGCTCAGCCCTGCAGCGCTAAGGCAGAGCGCGGAATGCGAATCTACAGACTACAGATCCCATTTTCATTCAACTTTATAAAACACTTCCCTTGTACAAAGACATAATTGACGTTCATACTGAGAACTCAACCCTTCCTCACATATTGCAACTGTCCATGCACAGATAACCAGCATCAAGACGTCCCCAAGCGGGCGCACTCTTCCACCATGGAGTACGACGCTATGGATGGTATCGAGGACCTAGGTCCTCGAGTGACAGTCCGAGAAGTAAAATTCTCTTCAGCTGCTACAGTCTTGAGGATACTTATAGCTCTCTAGGCAGGTACCTACACCGTCGACTTCACCCTTGAAAACGTCGACCTCGCATTCGCCAACTCCCTCCGCCGCACCATCCTCGCGGAAGTCCCCACCATGGCCATCGACCTCGTTGAAGTCGAAGCCAATACATCTGTTCTAGCCGACGAATTCATCGCCCACCGTCTTGGCCTCATTCCCCTAAACAGCAAACAAATCGAAGACGTGCTATATACGCGCGACTGCGACTGCGACCAATATTGCGAAAACTGCTCAATAACGTTGACGCTGCATGCGAGGTGTACGGGCGACGAAATCATGAAGGTATATGCGAGGGATTTGGTAGTAGGGGAGCCGAGACCAAACGAGTGGGTGGGCAATCCGGTAATCACGGATAGTCAGGGACTGGGGGCTGTGATCTGCAAATTGAGGAAGGGCCAAGAGTTGAGGATGAAGTGTGTGGCCAAAAAGGGAATTGCAAAGGAGCATTCGAAATGGGCGCCTACGAGCGCAGTGGGCTTCGAGTATGACCCGCACAACAAGCTAAAGCATTTGGATTATTGGTACGAAGAAGATCCGCAAAAGGAATGGTAAGCTGCCCTTCTCCCCAATTCATCTCACCCCAGACCCTAAACATTCCAGGCCCAAATCCAAAAACGCCGCCTGGGAAGACCCCCCCGGCGACGGCGCCCCCTTCAACTACGACGCCCACCCGTCAAAATTCTACCTCGAAGTCGAATCCGTCGGCAACCTCGAGCCCGACGCTGTCGTGCAGCAAGGCATAAAAGTAATGCAGCAGAAACTTGCTGCCGTGCTGCAGGAGCTCGAAGGCAGCAGTGGGGATGGCGGTAGAGGCGGTGCGGATGGCTTTAGCGGGGGAGACGATGGTGCCGGCGGGGGCATGATGAATGGTGGCGGAGGGGATTACATGGGCGAGCAGGGGTATACGACGCCGTATGTTAATGGGGGCGGGGCGAGTACCTGGGGGGGTGGTGCGACGCCGTATGGCGCGACGCCTTATGGGCAGAACGGGTGGGCTCAGTGAGGTAATGAGGTTTGCTGGTGTAACAACAGGCATGGCACGCGGCGTTTGGGACTTGAGATTGCTGAGTCTTTGGCTCTTATTTACTAGGGAGGTGTTTGGACATTTTGTAAGCTACAGATCTGGGAAAAGCAGACTGAAGATTAAGCTGGCTTTGTATGGGCCAAAGCGCATGTAAACCCCTTTCTGCCATTCCCATTGCGTCAGGCGGGAAGACTATGACTCTACTACAACGCCGTCGTTGGTGCGCTATGATTCGGAGTATTAGTTCGGGCAGCTCTCTCTCGACAAATATTCGTTGAGCATGTCTGCGGAAAGTCCGCGATCGTTTGAAAAGGATCTTCAGGACCTAACGCTGTGCTTGCTTTCTGTTGTCTGCTCGGGAGCTAGTCGAGTGGGGGTTTTTTTTAAATAGGGCTTTGGGACGGATGAGGTTGACGTGTATTTGAGAAACTTGCTGCGGAGGAGTGATTGTGGATGGTCTGGAGGAGGAGGTGGGGTGTTGAGGAAGGGGGTGAAATGAGTGAGACTCTGGTTATAGAGATGATAATTGAGAGACGAGGGCTTTGAAGGTAATATGTACCGTGTAAATGTGCAGAACCCTCCTTCGCACACATGTACATACGCACTGCCTTCTCACAATCGCATTACCATCCCAAACGGCCCCACCCTACACCTTCCCATTCACCTGCCCCTGCCCCCGCCTCTCCACAAACTTCACCAAATCCTCAATCGTACAAACCCTCAACCCCCACCTCCTCCCAAACTCCAAACACCCATCCATCCTCATCATCCCCCCACCCCTCCTCTCCGCCCTCCCCTCCACCTCCTCCCCATCCTCCACCAACTCACAGATAACCCCCACCTCCCCCACCCCCGCCAATCGACAAAACTCCACCGCCGCCTCCGTATGCCCGCCCCTCTCCCTGACCCCCCCCTCCCTCGCCCTCAACGGAAACACATGCCCCGGCTGCCTGAAGCTCGCGGGCGTCGAGGCTGGGTCAGCGAGCATGCGACACGTCAGCGCGCGGTCGTGCGCGGAGATGCCGGTGGTGACGGTGGGGTCGGCGGCGTCGACGGAGACGGTGTAGGCGGTGCGGTTGGGGTCGGTGTTGTGGGCGACCATTTGGGGGAGGAGGAGGGAGGTGGTGAGGGAGGGGGGCAGGGGAGCGCAGATTAGGCCCGAGGAGTGGCGGATCATGAAGGTCATTTTTGCGGTGGTGACGGCGGAGGCGGCGATGATGAGGTCGCCTTCGTTTTCGCGGGATGGGGAGTCGAGGACGATGATGAAGGAGCCGTTTCCTAAGGGGGAGGGAGTTAGCTTGGGGAAGGGGGTTTTTGGAGGCCGGCTCAGTAGAGGGAATGGTTTAGTCCTTTGGGAGTTGGATGGAGACGGGCTAGGTGGGGGGGCTGCTCAGAGGATATGCCAAAACGTACTAAATGCTTCTATACAGTCCTCTATCGAGTCAAAATCTATCTTCGCATTGCCATTGACCGTCATCTTGCCAAGGTGCCCGCCGGCGTAGCCAGTCTGGAAAGCTTGGAACCAGCTAGATCGAATGAGCAGATTGAAGGCTCAAGCCTGAGGCCTTGTACATATGAGACTCTCTATACAAATTCGAGGTCGATCTAAAAGTCTGGAGTGACTTTTAGTGAGTTGGGTTTTCTAAAATTCTCTAAAATCCGGTGCTCATGATTAGATCTAATGAAAGGCATTGATACATTCTAATTAATGATTATAAAGTTCTTTTGGATGTTGAAAAAGATATGAATCTGGTTGGTAATCATGTTGTAAAGCTGACGGCAGAGACATTGTAGAAACCAAAAATGTCGGTGATTCGGCGCTTTTCACATGCGAGAAATTCAGGCGTTCATCTTGCCAATAATACAATCGATATAAATCCCCTGCTTTTGATCCAACACGTCTCAACGAAGTCAGCCGTGGACAAAGAATAGCACAATTTCATCGTTGCCTCAATTCTTGCCTATAATCATGACCTTCTGCTTTCATAGTAGACTGTTATACGGATATACATATCATCTCTAAGCAAGATACATGTCATACGGCAACAAGGACGAATTCGCGGAGAAAATGATCGAGGCCAAGATTAGATATACATATTCCACAGTAGAGTGTCCTCTCTCACGATGGCTCAGCCGAAGTCTGATGTTTATGATGGCTTTCGTCGAGCTGGGATGGAAGCCTTGGCACATCCATGCTGGATGAATTGTGTGCCCCTCCGTTTCATTTCTGCTGTGCCACACTCAGACAATGAAAGGCACCAGCTATTATAACCGAGCTGAGGTAGCAGCAATAATCAGAGCGATGACATAGTGTAGAGAGGAATACCAAGGACATCGTGGAGTCGAGAACGATCTGTATTAAGATCACATTTCTGAATAGCTTCATCCTCGATTACTACCCGTAATCAAAAACCATCCAGGAGTCCCCGTGACTCGCCTCGCTTGAGGTGATTGTGGGGCTGAAAACACAGGAAGGCTTAGGATTGTCAGTGGCGCAAGATCGATCCTTCCATGCACAAGGTACCGAACAGTGAGTCAGCTTGCCGCCGCAACGTACCACTCATCTATTGCTTCCTGTCCTTCCGGATGCCGAATTACTTCAACTGATTTGCGACCGATCACCAAGAACGCTATTCCTAATCCTCGCGTGACAGTACGGAAGCGTTGTTGACCGGCGGCCCGGCCCCCGTGTGGAAGTGGGCCAAGCCGGAGAGTATCTACGGTCGGACGACCGGGTTTTGGAAAACGGATATGGAGCGCGCAATGGGAAAGAGCTTAGGACTGGTAGGGTGAGGTTCCTCGCAAGGGCAAGGGGTTAGATGTGGTAGAACATGACTGGGGATGTGAGGTCAAGTATTTCCCTTTTGATCTAGTTTGTAGGGTATATTCTATGGCTATATTTCTTCCCTTCCTCCAAAAGCGAAATAAAGTTCCGAGGGATGGAAACAAAAGTCATTGCCCACCGCTGGTAACAGAGCTGACTCGTATATTGCTGATGGAGTTTTTGGTCTAGTAGCTCAGCGGACTGCCATATTTGCAATTTATATCCATCAATACAACATCCAAACAACAGATGGAGGCGAAATCTAGCAGAACGATCAAACACTTCTGCTGCTCCACAACCTCCTGCATAAGGATCAGAAGCTCCATAGCTATACTCTACCACACTTCATCTTGAGCAATGAGTGGTAGAGATCTGCATTGGGTTGGAGGCTCCGCCGCTGGTCCAAGGATTGTTGATGAGGCTCAGCTATTGTAATTTACATATCCTGAACTTAGGATTGCGGGTTGCCATCTTGGTCCGGGAAAGGTAGCAGGGCCGCTTTAGAGGGAGCACTGAGAGCACAAGGGGGCTCGCGGCAGCAGGTGGAAGCCTGAAACAGCGCCATCGGCACTGGCTTGAGCTACCTAAGCGCCTAAGGTACCCTCTTCCTTCTTTCACTAAGGTACCTTACTTTGCATGCTGCCTAGTGTTAAGGTCTTTCCGTTTCGATACCGTTTCGATGTCTTAGCGATAGAACTTCCTGGGAGACATCAGGAAAAGTTGAAGGGCGGGTTATATTCTAAGGGCCTCGTCTACCTAGGTAATTAGCATGGAGGACGCCGTGTTACGACTATACATCTACGCAGCGCCTTCGCTACACTCTCGCTACCCCTTCGTTGTTTTGTTTTACACCTCGTTCAATCTACTTGTCATCAGGATATTGGTATATGAGGGTCAGAGCGAATATGTGCATGTAGGTATATTGACTATCTAGTAGGTAGAGCATACGGGATGAAGAAGGAAGGAAAGAAGTGGGCGAAGGGTAAATACCCATCCACTAGCGCCGGATCAATGCGGAGATTACTAACCACAGGGGTAACAGTACCGTTCCCTGTTTCCAACATTTTCAACATCAGGAATAGGTAGGTTTTTCCGCTGCCGCATCTCATCCTGCGGCTCATCCGGCCTCATAAGGGCATGTACGTACCTTACTTGTACCGACTGTGTACCAGGGTCAGTGTGAGGGGATGCCCGTCAAGCGTAGAAGGAGAATTCAACTTCTTCTCTTGGGTAGGTGCTGTTGAATTTCACATTATGGTGATACAAGGGGAAAACCACCTCAGCATTGTTGAAGCAATAGGAGTTGTAGTAGGAGCAATAGTAGGAGTAGTCGTCCAATTAGGAACACTGCCCGCTAGCCCAGTCGGGTCTACTCTAGCGCCAATTGCAGCACAAAACGTAGATAGCTTCCTACTGTAGAAAACACACCTTTAGACAATTATCAGATTTACATTTCATCAAGCATGAGGTAGTAAACGGTTATGTAATCGAATCTTTATAATTAATTTCCCTGAATACCTAGATTTCATTGAGACGCATGTCAAAATTGAGTGAAAATTCCCAAAATATCTAATCAATATCAGTATTATCCCACACTGTAAATCTTTCATTCAGTGCTTCGCTCAGTGCTCCACTCAGTGCTCCACCCAGTGCTCGATATATGCTCCATGTATGATCAGTGCTTCATATATGCTCTTCAGTCAGCAACTCACTCAGTATAATCATATAAGCAAAGAATAAGCAAAGATGTAAGGACTGAGAAGACGCGTGTACAGTAGACGTGTACTGATCGAAAATTTTGATGTTCGGTCACCTGACTGCGGGACGGGAAGTCACTTTACAGCCTTTTCATGAACGTATTAGAGTATAGATGATTGCATTGTATTATAATTGCTATGAAGTGCCACAAAAGAGTCTTTGTAGTTATTATTGCTTACCGGCCCTATAAGGTTCTAGTGCAAATAGGAGTTAGTAATCCTGAACCCAACACGTGCAACACAACAGCCTTCATTGGCTGCCGTTGAGCCCTCAGCCATCAACCCAAGACGGGATTGGAAAAAATAAGCTGCACCATGGCACTTCGTCCTTCCTCGGACGATACATCTGAAGAGCCTTTCACGGATCCTTTCACAGATCCAGATGACTACAGCACCATTCTAGATGACGATATATCTTACGACTTCCTATCGTTCTTAGCGATAGCACAGAGCGTCGATGCCGAATTTATCGATATGACGATGCATCCAGGTCTTGGGTTAGCAGGGCGAGGTGCCACGGCAGATATCGATCAGGCACTCTTGAATCGGTCGGTAGCACTCGCCTATAAGAGACATGTGAAAGTTGGGACAAGCCCAGAGCTAGTTTTCAAGGCTCTTGCTACAGAAGTACTAGTACTGCAGCAACCCAGAATATGGCAACATGAAAACATCATAGACCTCTTCGGCATCGGCTGGGACATCAAAGTCAACAAGGAGAAGGAAGTAGAGCAAATCCTGCCCGTCTTGGTGCTCGAAAACGCAAGTATATTTGGCACATTGGAGATGTTTATGAAGGATGAAGCTGCTCAATTGCAAGATGTTGTTGCAGATGTCGAAGATGATCCTTCTCTAGTCTTACCTGATTTCGATTATGGGGATTGTATCCGCATATGTCGGGGTATTGGAAGGGCACTACAGATCCTGCATGCCTACAGTATGCTAGCCACGTGCCGCAATTATCTGGATCATTCGCGTCTCACTGAAATACAGACATGATCCATGGGGACCTGAAGCCTAGCAATGTTGTCATCTTTCCTGACGATCTCCACCGATTCACGCCGAAGCTCATTGATTTTGGCTTTACAACGTTCGGTCTCTCCGATCAAGAGTTGGTTCAATTAGCGGGGACTCAGGGTTGGAGAGCCCCTGAATGGCATCACCGCTTCTTCAAGATCGAGGATGCCAAAAAGCAAGACATCTATTCCTATGGTAAGGTATGCTGGTGGGTGCTGAAAGAATGCCCTGCGGTTCCATACCTAGCTACGAACAGTAATCTGAATGCATTCTTCAAGTTGAGCCTAGAAACCAACCCAGCTCTGCGGCCCGCAGAGGTAGGGGTGTTGTTGGATCTTGTAGACTCCGCCTATAGGGACGAGAGATGGTCGCGTATCCATAACTTTGGCAATAATACCAGAATGACAGATTCTTTAAAGTCTTGGCTTCGCAATCTTTTGCTAAGTCAACCGAGGTTGCATCACTATATATGGCTGCCTTCATCTGCTAATGTAAAGATAGATATGCGGAAATCAATAGACATGGAGAGTTGATTGGGGATCCCCATGTCAACATCTTCGGTCCGCCTCCAGAACCTATTGCGAAGAAATTGCCGAAAATCCCCGACGTACGTCACATTATGATATGCTGTTCAGCTATGACATCTCTGACAGATCGTTTAGCTCAGTCTAGACTTCAATCGGTTCTCGGCCAGTGACTACTTCCTTCGGCGTTGGGTCTTCCAATGTCTCTGCCTTGATGGTATGCTCAATCAATCCCAGGTCCAGGTAACCCTTGGCCAGCTCGGAGCGCACAGTCCACTTGACGGTAGCAATCAGCTGACTGCCACTTTTGGCTTCGCTAGAAATGGATTTTTGAACGAATTCCGTGAGATGGAGTTCTGTCATTGCACTGGCTTTGAGCCAGCCTCTGGAGAGCTCCGTGTCTCTAGGGGTACCAAAAGCAATTTCGTAACAAAAAGCCAGCTGAAAGGATGCTTCGTAGAAATCTGAAGTTTGTTTCATACTGTGCGTTTTCGCACCCATCAGTACGAAATAGAAGGCAAGAATCAATGTGGTGGATCGCAACTCCTCGCTACTCAAGCCCTTCAATTGCAACTTTCACATTTGCTATCAGCTTCTGGCGGGGCTAAGGCTGCAATTGAGCTGCTTCATGGGCTTTTGCATACGAGCACAGAGCTCTGGGGTGAGGAAAGCAACCCAGTAATCGAATGCAGGGCCAGCCTGGGCATCATCCTTGCGGAACAGGGTCATTGGGAGCAATCGATTAAAACGGACGAGCAAACTCTCACAATAATGTCAAAAATCCTCGACGATAATGATCCCAGGAGACTTCAAATAATGTACGGTCTTTCGTATCGCCTGGCAAGATACGGGAAAGCGCAAGAGGCTGAAGAGCTCCAGCGCCAACTCCTGAATACTTGTACCCGTATACTTGGTTCCAATCATCCTGATACTGTTTTAGCTACGGAGATCCTCGCTTATACAATATGTGCGAAAGGTAAATACGAAGAGGCGGAACGCCTACAAAATACCGTCTTGAAAGTTCGACGAAGGGTGTTAGGAGAGGACAGCGATATCACAGTGCTGGCAATGATAAATCTCTCTTCTGTCCTGAGTAGGTTACCAGGCAAGATAGACGAGGCCATAGAGCTTCAGCAAGAGGCATCGAAGAAGACTGTACAAAGTTACGGAGAAGCTCACCCCTTTTCGATTGAGCAGATGGACGGTCTTGCCAGCAGACAAGAGCAAGGAGGGTTAATCCAAGAAGCGATTATGACGAGACGGCAGATATTTCAAATACGAACTGACCAACGCAACGGGCCTCAAATATTAGCAGCGATGGGGAATCACGCTAAGCTGCTCATAAGCCAAGGACAACTGGTCGAAGCCGAAATTCTGATTGCAGAGGTTATCGAGCAAGCCTCTCAATACGTTCAGAAAGACAAGCAACTCTCTGAGTTAGCCATGAAAGGCCTGGCCAACGCATTTCTCGGCATAGAAGGGTTTGACGAAGCTTCTGAAGCAATCTACGCTCGATGCCTGGCCCTTTACAAAACAAGACTGGAAGCGTTTGGTGGAGAGCACCCGAATACCCGAGCTGTAGCTAGCATCCTCGGTGCGCTTCAGGGACAGGGCCGCGTGGTTCAAACCTGTATCAGAGTCCTGGGGCTGGATCATATAACAACCCAGAATGCCCTCAATAGGCTTGTGAATTGGCTTGTGGGTCTTCAAGCATTAGACACGGAGTCGTTGAAACTCCGGTCCGAGGTGCTTGATCTTGTTGGGGTACGGACTGCGTTGAGCTTTACAAAACGATAAAGCGCGAGATAGAACTTAATCGGGAAATTCTCGTCTTTTCGATCTCGCACGATCACAGACTCATGAGAATCTATGACCATTATTCTATCATCGAGAAGAAAAAAATCACGTTCTATCGCCATTCGTTACATGAGTTTAGCTTCGCAGCCCTAGATGGGAAGAAGAAATGAACAGCTCTCAAATTCACGAAGAACATCTACGTCATATGAAAGCCGATTCACTTAAAGAGGATTTGCTCAGCCATCGTTGACCTGTCATCTGATATCGATTTCGACCTCTCACAATCAGCTTCTTTCTCTCGGTCTAAACCCCAGAGTTCGCAGCAACCAAATATCGAGTTTACATATATGCTGGACCAAGACGAAAGCCAGTCATGCTCCGTGAGCTCGCAAGAAGTTACACCGATCACCTCCTTAACTCAAACAACCGAGCAAGCATCGAAGAAGCCACGGAATCAGCGAGCTGCGAGACAGGGCTTCCAGAAGCCAAGATACCTCTAGGCTTTCGCTGATTTGATGTTCACGCAAACATCATCTCCTGATATCGGTCCCATCACGCCACCTGGAAGCTTCGATTCATCCAGCCTGGAAAGACTTGCCTCGAGATTTGCGCATCTACACTTTGGCTGTCCATCGTTGCTGCGAGACTGACTTCAAGAACCAGGAAATACTGCTGATACACTGCTGGTTACCTTGTTGATGGTAATCTCCACCCTACAGGCTGCAGGGTTGCCACCACCTTAAGGAATACAAGGAGCGTAGAGAGTGTTTTTGGTAAGAAGACTCGAAACAGTCCAGGAATTTGTAATGTCAGGGGATTCGAAAGGATCCGAAGCATTCAAAGTGCCAAAATTCCACCAACAGAGCGGCAACGATGCATATAACGAACCTGAATGGTCGGTAGGCCTCTGGCTCCCCGCATAGTTCCTACAACATAGTCAATACAGACATTCATGCTTTAGCTGCACCGCATATACCCATGTAATCAAGCTTAGAAGTTTGCTAGAGGGACCGGGCGTCGTGAAAGCAGGCGTCTAATCTATTCCCGCACATATCTCAATTCCCTAAAATAGGTGCTTTTGGCGCAATAAAGTCCCGCATGAGGACTCCACCAAGTTGATCATGAGATTTTGATGAGTATTCAGCTTACAATGTAGAGAAAATTTCCAAGTCGTCTATACACAATGACTTCCCGATGAAACATCACTAAAATATATGCTGTACGTCGCCCGTGCTTCCCCCAAAGTCCAATTTATGCCGGCCCCGGTATTCAGATTCCACGGTCTTTCGTCCAACAGCACCATCCCAACGGAGCGTCAGGAGTGGCAGAAATAAAGATGGGCTTGAAGCCAAGGCCGCAATACTATCTGGAGGCGGAAGCCCAAAGAAAGGGCTTAGAGCTAGGGTCGCATTACTTCTTAGGCGGAGGGTCGATTTTGAAGCTGTAGTGAACACCACCCAAGGTAAAAGTCGCCGGCCCAATCGATATCCCGAATATCAGCCCCGTGCACACCTAGAGTCGGTGGAACTCCACAAATGCCCAGCATACACTACCTAAAGCTCATATCGGTATGCGACTTGCTTTTTAGATTTTTGATCATGATAGAGATCATCACGTAAGGAAGTTGAATATCCTCGTTGTTGTTCATGATAAAGACAGTATCTCTCAAGATGTTATCTTCTTCGATTTCGTTTTTGCATCGTGGTAGATTCGGATGAAAGTTGACAGCTTGAAGTCGAAAGTTGATCTTGATTTTGTTCGAAGTAGTTGTAGAGCTTTTGCTTGACGTAGACACTGCATGTGCCGGAAGCATATCGTTTCCCTAGAGCCGGGACCGAGACACAGGAAGGCTTGCTGATAGGATGAGAGATAGTAATGTGAGGAGAAGTGACGCGAGATCAATCGCGTTAATTGGTAGGAGCATGATGATGGAATAGACACAAATGTATCGGAAATGTGAATAGAGACAGTGGGGTTGGAGAGGAAGGAAAAAGACGTAGAGAACCCTACCTGGCCCTTTGACATATGAGCATCTAATACGGATGCAAATCTGTTATTCCTTCGACTCCATCTCAAAGAGTTCAAGCCATCATATACTACTAAGTCGGGGCAGAGTTAGCCAAATAACCAACAACGGACATTTCAGCAATCGCTCATGCCAAAATCTCATCTGAAGAAATTTCACTAAGAAGTCATGCCACACTGCCGAGAGAGCGTTGAGAATGCGGGAAATAGTATGGAGGATCCAACCCTAATGGAAGCTCTTGAGGCTCAAGCTCTAAGTGCTTTCTGCCCTCTAACTTCCGCTAGAATAATCAAACAATCTGAATACAGGTGTCTCAAAGAATCACAGCGAGTACGCGAGTCTGCGCGTTGTAGGGCACGAAATAGAGCGACGAGGAGCATCACCCGAGTTCTGAGCTACGGCGTTCTCCTTTCAAGAGTCCAAGCGATATTTTGTAGAAGATAAGCGAGTCCTAGCGAGTACACGTTGAGTACGCGAGTACGCGCAATGTCCCAGCGAGTACGCAAGTTTAAATAAAACCATAACCCATGATGTTGAGTCTAATATCAATATCGTTGTCATCATCTTATAAGCCAGTTGACGGGTAGCCCATACGGAATGGAACGACTTCTTCACCAAGCTCTGAGAAAAGCAATCCTGTAGTACCTCCATTGATGAACCACGGCTTTTGTCCAGGTGGACAGCGGTGACATTATACTTCTGTAATGGTGTTTTAACCCATCCGCCGTCACTGCGATATGTGCAATTGACTGTTGGGCGACGAGGAAGATTTGGGTTTGGGTCGGCTTTTCTTTTCCTCTTCAAGCCGGACTTGAGATTTCCTAATGGATTTGACCGTTTTGGCGGCAGACATTTCTTTCTTCGCAGGTGGATTACCGTCAACCGGCTGGCAGTCCTTCTCTTGGTTATCTTCCCGACTGCTAATCTTCTTTGTGGATATCTCGTCATCGGCGACGTAGAGGGCCGGGCTTTCCATGCTCCGAACTTTGTCTTTCTGGCCTAACAAATACCAAACTGTCTTTGCCGAGTGTGGGGACTATCGCTATTTTGTTTTCTGTACTTCCATTAGGAAGACGCCCATTGACGGGCATTCTACCGACGACCCACTTGCTTGAACGAAGCTGGTTATTATCAGAGTGGTTAATGGATTAGGAACTGTGGGGCGGTATGAAACAAAGAGGTTATGGAGAGAGGGAGTGGTCGCCTTGCCACCGATGATAGCGTTGTTCGTAGGATAGATGCAAGATGTCGAAGTGACTTTCAAGCCCTTCCTCGCCCTTTCCTCTGCTCTTTCCCGTACACCCTACCTTTCACCCCTTCCTTCGTCTCTCCCTAACCCTCCATTTCCTCTCCCTCATCTCCTAACCTTTCATCCTTAAACCCCCACAAATCCTACCCATGCAGCCCCACCCCCACTACGCTTCGCTTCCCCCTCACCTTCCCCCCCCCTGGCATCCCTCTCCTTCCCTCAAAGCCCAGTCTTTCCACCCCCTCGAAAGCCCAGTCTGTTCGCTTTCCTAATCACCCAATCGATACCTCAGGTAAGCTTGGTCGTTCCCCGGTGCTGATGACGAGGCGCGGATTATCCCAGCACCTCAATGCAAGGTATCCTTTCTGCTTGTAGCATCCCCGGATCGCCAGCATGTTCCTGCAATGGTCTTGGGGTGGAGAGGCTGTATTTTTTTGGGGGAGAGAGTAGAAAATTGCTAGCAGTATCACTATCCGTCGAGATCCGCACTCCAGAACAGGGGGAAGCCATCTCGAGTGGACTAAGAAGAACTTGCAACTAACGGTGATGTTTGTAGATTGAGGTAGTGGTATATCGCCGCTAGTATACGCCGAGACTATTACCGACCGTCTAGAGTTTCCTACCAACCGTCTAAAGTATTCTCAATGCCAACGCCTGCGCCATGCGGTGTAACATATGAAGTAAGAGGGAGTAAATACCAGCCACATAGCCTGACTCGATTTCCCCCGTGCTAAACTCTTCAGCCTCCCAAGATCAACGACTCATTCATCTATCCCCTTTAAGTGTCGATAAACCTTCTTATGCTGTTCCAAAAACAAAAACGTCGCGATGGTATGCGGTCCCAGCCTTATAAAACTCGGCACCCAGCCCCTAAACATCCAGTTTACGCCCTCCACCCTATATACCCTAACCAGCAACTGGGCCAACCCTTCGCTCTCCTTCGCGCTCATGACGCGCGTTTTGATTACATCGACTGGACTGCAGATGGTTGTGGCGACGAAGCCGGCGAGGAAGGAGGCGGTGAAGTGCGTTGTTAGGTTGTCTTCCAAGGCAGTTTTGGTGAGGAGGAGGTTCTTGAAGCCATCGTAGGAGGCGAGTTGCGAAGCGGTCATGAGCACGGCACGCATACTATTCGGGCCCCAGCCTCTCATCAGACTTCTCCAACCCTCCTCTCGCGCCATTCTTATCAATCCGTCCACGGCATTCTTGTAATTCCGACGTTGGGAAGGAGGAAGCGCGGCGTCGTGTTGCATGCGTACGTTTAGCACGTCAGCGGGGTTTCCGGCAACACCGCCCAAGAAGCCGGAGGTGGAGGCCATGGCGATGAGAGAGGGGAAGGAGGGGGAGGTGCTGGCGGTGGAGAAGGTCGATTTAAGTTCCTCGTAAACGCCGAAGCGGGTGGTGGAGTAGGTTAGTTGGCGGAGGAGGGAGGCGGAGAGCTATAGTAGAATGAGCCAATGGGAGAATGAGGCCATAGTGAAGGTGTGCACGAACACCGCGGTAGAGACCTAGGATATGATCATTGCGGATAATATGCAGGAAAGTACCAAACATGCCCTTTGGGCCATCGGGAGCTCGGGTTTGGAGTCGGACCTGCTTTGAATAAGCTTCAGTATGTTGCTGCCAGTAATGGTGGCCTACCTTAACTAAGTCGCATGTCAGCCGTAAATCTCTAGACGCTTCTCTCGGGTGTAGCCAAAACTCATACTCAGGTCCAACGGATGTGTCACCGAGGCAGCGAAGCAAGAAGCTGATCCTCCGAACCAAAACGGATAATGCAATTGGTGTCCATTCTGGATTGCGCGGTTCTTGTTCCTATTTGTACCAGATGCGGACATCTCGCTGCACCCATTCCGCTGACTTGGAGAAGGAATGGAAGACGGTGAAGTCAGGAACTTCTCTTTGCCAGACCCCTGCAATGCTTGTTTGCTTGGGGCCCGGACATTCGGGTCCGGTGTCGCTTGCTAAATACCGTATTCTACGAGTTTTCCGTAAACATCCATCCACGATTGCAACATTCTCTTCTTCCACCCAGCGTTCCCAAGTGATATTCCTACGGAGAAGTTGAGTAACTCGACTGTTTGTAAGGAGTGGGCCTTTTCTTTGAAAGATTCTGTTTGTGCTCAACAGAATCGGTTAACTGACTGGAAGAAAGCCCTGGTTTGTATTTCCTGTTGGTAGCTCCCTGGGTCACACTGATCGCTTTCCATGAAAAAGCTAGTGCGAGAATACAGGATATTCTCGTCCTTGCGATGTGGTGTTTTCGAGCAATCCCTCAATGGTACCCCGTTGCTGTGCACGAATTTGCCAAAGACGTATCCCACAGCAGGAGCCATCCGCAAGCTTTTCTGCTCTCTCGAGCCTCATAGTACGAGAATACTACGTATAGTGTTGGCCGGGTTGTATCAACAGGGGGTTCTGATGCCAACAACGTATCGCTCAAAAGCTTGGCGAGTACAGATCACGCATGTATTATAGCGGACTAGCCTGGGCTCGTCCAGCCTTGAATATCTCTTTGTTATTATAAAGATCCCATTGTGCCCCAGCTCATTCCCAAAGCCTTTTCACCTTTTCAGTTGCTCGATCACGTCGTCCTGGTCCATTGCCCTTCTGTCCGCCTCACTTTTCTAGCCAACCGGCTCCCGGGAAGAAACCCAACCCTGCACGCCCCTTTAGCGTCGCCCTTTTTCTCAGATGGACCACCAGCCAGCCAATCCCGCGCGCAGTTCGCAGCAGGATGCATTTTTCATGCATGACCTTGCTGTAGCTGAGCCTGGGTAGGTTTTTTTTTTGCATGCTAATTTGTTGAAGGGCGGGGATTCGGATTCGGAAAGACTCAATCCTAAGACATCCCCACCTGGACGACAGCCAACGGTACACCTGCCTCCACCCAGGATGTGAAGCCAACTTCAGTAATGTTGAGGCTCTGGATACTCATGTCTACAGCCACTTCAGCCACGAAGAATCTGACAATACTTACCGCAACCTCCAATCAGCTGTCGCCAACATGGGTTTGATCTTTTCGTCAACTGTGACCTATCGGTCCAACCAGCTCAAGCCTTGCGAGTGCGCCGTCTGCGGTCTTGCATTTAAGCGCGTTTCAGACTTCATGCGCCATTTCAAGAAGCACGACCCCGACGCCCCAAGATTCGATTGCCGGGTTGAAGGTTGCCCATATAAAGGGGAGAAAGGGTTTTACAGGAAGGACAAGCTCATGAGCCACGTAAAGTGCAGGCACTGGCAGCTGGCCATGGCGAAGAACGAGCAGGATGGCCAAAGAGGAAATTTGTTAGAGCAAAATTAAAGGAGGAATAGGTACTAGAAGTTTCTGTTCATCAGCAGTGGTCCTGGGTTTATTTCCTACTCTTCATTTGGTCAATCGCTACATTTATCATCCAAGACAAGCGCGCTGCCACTAAAACTTTGACCGTTGCAGCGATCAGTTGTTGCACTTTGATTACTACAACACTCTTGTCACTGCAGCACTCCCATGTTATGGTCTTTCTTCCACTGAGTAGTGTTATACCAGCATCTTCTCCGCAATTCACTCACCCACCCAGTATTCTCCTCCACAACACCACTGCCCCCTATCCCCTAACTCCTCCCTCCCACTCTCCCCTCAGCCCATTCCCTCAAATCCCCAACCCCCTCCCTATCCCTCCTTCCTCCTTCACACCAACAAACCCTGTCCACGCATTCACCCCACGAAGCCACCCACAACTCACTCCCTCACCAAATCTCCTGAACCCCACCACCGAAAGAGATCCTCTTTCATAAACTCTTCAATACAACCTTCAACAATTGCTAGAACATGTAGATACTAAGGGTAAGTCTTTGCTAGAAATCACCAGAAACCAAACAACCCAACCTTGACCCATCCAACCCTACCATCCTCCAGAACGTTCTCAGATAATAACGAATTAAACCTTTTCAACTCCCCACCTCACTACCCAAGACATCCCCCACGGTCCACCACATCCTCCTTAATCACCTGTCCACCTGTCCGCCTATCCGCCTATCCTGCCAATCACCCAATCACCCAAGACATCCCACATACTGTACCATCCCCATCCCACCATCTACGCTCCAAAAAAACCCCCTCATCCCCCTCTCCCACCCTACCAGCCTTCCGCCATCCCGTCACCTCAAAAATCCCAACCCGCCACTTCTTCAACGCCGTTCTCACAGTCCATCCAAGCACCCGCCTTACCTATGTAGGACCTTTATAGGACTCGCTAGGACACGCTTAGGACTCGCAAGGACTCGCCAAGTAGAGCGATTCGCAACCCGCAACCCTGATCAAGCATGCTGCGTCAAGCAAGCTGTTTTCTTTCTGCCGGGTCTGAGGGGTGTTGCGGATGGGAAGGGAATGGAATGGAGTGGGGGAAGGGAAGGGGGAGAGAAAATGGGAAGGTGGGGAGGTGGGGAGGTGGGAGATATTATGGAGGGAGGGGGGAGGATGGGAGGATGGGCTGGGAGCGAGGATGTGGGGGATCGGGGGTTGAGTGGGGTGGAGTGTTAGGAAGGAAGGAAGGGGATGTGGTGGTGGTTTAAGTATCGAGGGGAGAGGGAGGTTGGGGTGGAGGAAACTCTTATTAATTCAAAAGTACCGTGAAGTTTCCATTTAAAATACACGATGAATCTGAATAACCCCTTCGTTGCTCCAAAGCACAACCAAGTCCCTCGTGTCTTACATGCAAACAAGCAACTTTTTGTACAGCGTACTCCTTCGTTTCGTCACTCCATTCTCGAGCATTAGCATCAGTACCATCCCCCAGTGCAACGCGACAGTCCTCGTAAGTACAAGAACCAGCGGTATCATGGTCTGCCCATCGCAGCCTGGTAGTATTGCAAACTCAACTCCACCGTGTGTTTGAGATACGCATCTTGGGTGAGCGGGAGCTGTAGGACGTTGGCGCTTTCGATTCCCTGGATCCACTATTAGCACCCCGCAAAACCATTTCAAGCACGCGACTAAAGACTTACCCTCACACCTCCGCCTCCAATAATCTCTGCCACACACCTACCCATCTCCCTAACTGCCACTTCTTCCTTAAACCCCTCATCCCCCATCACCACTCCCACTTTTTCCCTCCCGAAAGCCGGCAAAGCATGCACCAACCTCTTGAGCACTGCTGCTTTCTCCGCGCCCTCAGCCCCTTTGATCAAGGCCAGATAATCCTGGTAGATCTGTCCTCCCATTCCCCACTCATTCACATGCTCTCTTCCCCTCGCAAAACCATCGAGCAGGCCTTGCAGTGTGGAGTAATCTTGCTCAATAACGCACTTAGGCGCGACTGTGTGAACAAGCGTATCATGCGCTTCGTCCCAGTTTCCAGCTTGGGATAGATAGTACACCTCCCTTGCGTGATCCTGCTGCACCGAGCGGGCATGCAGGGCTTTGGCTTCCCAGATCCAGGCCGTAGGGATTTTGAATTCCTCAGTCAGTGTACGAAAAGCCTGCGAATCGGGCCCCGCAATCTCAGCAGCGCGGTGCGCGAGTAGGGACTGCAGCGCCAGCTGGCGTTTCTCGCGGTCAGACAAGTGCAATATGGCGAAGACAGCCCAGAGCCACTCGCCGGCTACGTCGAGCTGGACGGCAAAGTCCCCAGCTAAGTAATCGGCTTTTGCGGTATCGGAGTATTGTGGGAAGCGGATGGAGAGGGCATGGTAGAGTTGAAAGCTGAGGCGTGTGTCGAGGGGGTTTCCGGTGGTGTTGTGCGGCATGACTATGTCTGCGATCGAATTGCTTGGTGTGGCCCCTTTGGACGATGCGTAAAGTTTTAGAAGACCCCAGAGGATATCTTCGCGTTGGGAGCTTGCTGGGTCATCCCATGGGGTATCTGCGCCTTCTTCGATAAACCAAGGGATTGGCTTTTTGCTCTCATCATTTGTAAGGTCTTCGGCGAATTTTTCGACTGCGGCTTCGATAGGCTCTTGAGCTAGGATTGCGTACCAGAGCCTTAGGCCGAAGGCACGCTTCCAATCTAGATTGAAGCGATCGCTTATAGAAAAGGTTCTGGCTCTATCTTCCAGTGCTCCCTTCTTACCCTCGCAGATGCAAGTGTTTCCGGCTAACAATCCATACAAAGCTCGAATCGGCTCGCTCATCTCAGAGAGGACATTTAGCTCCCGCCATTCGTGAATCTGGGTAGCTATGTCCTCGCGCATAATGTGATCACCGCCAAGCTGCGCCACGAGTATGGCTAATCTGAAATCTCTGCCTTGAGCGAGAGCATCGCAAGCCTCAACGACTTTGTTCGCTGACAGATAAGCTACAGCGCGTTCTTCAGCATTCGGAGCTCCAGCAACGGCGGTCTTGGCAGAACCTTGACACAGCTGTTCCCAGACTTTGCTAAGGCGATCCTTGCGGACGCGGCTGTAAAATTCTGCAGTACTCGCATTGGACTCGCTGGCAGGAATCTCAGCATCGAGGCCGTCAAAGAGAATATATGCAAGCTCCCAGATAGATTTCTCATGCTCAAATTTCTGCTTAACGATTGACGCGATTTCTTTCAATGCAACGCGCTGCACTTGTGCTATGGGAACTCCATGATCTAGCAAAATCTTGGTAGTGGTTCGCTGCCTACTTAGTGTTTCAGGAATAAGCTGAGCATGCTGTCAGTTCGCGTTCATAATCGCTCTATATATCGCAAGTGACCAATTTTCTTACCTCTGATGTGGCCGCGAGTTTTGCAAATCGGATATCTCTACCTTCGGAGACAAAAGTCCCCTTCTGATCGTTTATAAGGGCATTGCTTTGGGTAGACTTTTTCCGAGACAGGTTGACGTTGCTTGGCATTGCGTATAGTAGCGTAGCTCCTGGGCCCCAGGATGGTCTGTAAGATTGGTGGTATTTTCGGTCCATCTCACTCATATCGTCTTCATTGGGGGGTTCCAAAGTCTTTGAATAGGGCCACTAAAGAGATAGTATACTCAGCTTTGCATTCCTAAATTTTGGTTTTACGTACACGAGTAGACGTCACAACATGCTACTATTAATTTGTTTACGCGCTCCGAGATGCACAACCGCCAGCAAGGAGAAAAGGAAATAATCAAACCTCAAAGCCTTTGCCCTTGTTTGCTTGCTTGCCCCTCCCGCTCCTCCGCGCTTGCTCCTGGCCGAACAGTGAGTGCATCAAGTCAATACTTGTTGCAAGTACCTGCCCGGGGCCGTTGGTCGCACTATGCGCCTTCGGCGTGTCCTCGTAGATAAGTTCTCGATCTTTCATAACATGTGCTTGACTCTGACGAAGGGCCTGGCGATCCTGCTTTCTCGGACTGATAGTTCGCTGTAGCTGTTGCGCCCATTCATCGCTGCCATGAAATACCAGTTTTCCAGGCGTATCAAAGCCGCCGTGGTTTTGCTGGGACGACTTGAGTAATGATTTAGACTTTGGAATGCCTGGTGCATTAAATGGGTCCGTATCTTCATCGCCTGGCTGTGGGAACGACCCCGCCATTTCCAAATCTTCGTCGTGGACTATGAGAGATCGGTCATGGACGTCATCCGCTGGGTTGTGAATATCGCTTGGCTCATCTTCACCACTGTCTGAAGATGAGGCGGCCAAGCGTTCGCCTAAAAAAGACTGATCTCGGTAGGTGACTTCTTCCATTTCGTGATCTTCTTCAAAGGCGACGGTGTCGTCAAAAGCGCCCGGTAGCACCTTCTTCTTGCGAAATTCAAATGTATCATCCGGACTAGAGCTGATTCCAGACTGCGAGAGGAAGGAAGATCCTTGTGCGGATGCATTTGAAGCTGGCGTATAACCATCCCTTGGCGTTCGATTCTTCGGGGTAGGGGTATCTGGCGGCTCGCTTAGACCACTGGTATGTAAACTCTCCCCTTCACTTCCTGTGTCATCGAAGTCTAGAGCATAAGTGGTGAAATGGGGTACTTTGAAAACCCAAGTCCCCATGTCCTTTTCGTACCTCACAAACTCAGTGCCAGTAACTTTTCGAAGACGATCAACATGCTTCTGAAAGCGCGGGCCACTCTTCTCATGAGAAGGCGTCTTCCGATCTTTCTGTCTTGGCCATGAGTTCTCCAGGTAGATAGTTGACGGAACATTAAGCCCTTTACCTAAAGGAGGTTTCTGGTCCGTCTCCGGATATACCGTGAGTGAACGTGTTTCGATAACAGCAATCTTTCCGAAGATCTTATCCAAATCAACTGTAGTCAAATCTACAGGCTCGTCGAACATAACACGACCACATCCTTCACGTCCAACACAGAATCCTTTCATGCTCTTTAGCTGATGCTTTGGCATCTTGCTAAGCTCATCTCGTGAGGGCCTCATATAATATGCCCCCGGCTCGGGATCCGCTTGTGGAATCTGTGGTGGGGGTCGGAGGCTTGAAGGGTTTGGCGCCTCCGGAGAACCATCCTCATGTACGATAGCGAGCTCATTGCCTTTTACTTGTTCCATTTCAGACTGAGAGGGGGTTCCATTGCTTCTAGACCCATTGAATTTGCCGTTCGTGCGGGATGAGGATCTGAGGAAGCCCTGTTCTTGAGCACTCGGCGTAGCGCTGCTCTGCAAGTTGCTAGTAGCACTACCGTTGATGTCATTAATCTCGGTGTCTTGGTTGGTTCCATTTCCGCCTACAGTGCTAGCATCAAAGCTGACCTTCTTCTTCAGAATACCAGGTTGTCGGGATTGATCGTTCTTCTCGGTACTTGGCAACGCCCCAATGCCTTGGTCGCCGAAAAGGTCTGTTCGAAGGCTACGATCGATGGTTAGTTTCTTCAAGCTTCCTGACTTTGAGCCTGAAGAACGGGAGCTGCCGGCAGAGAACGCGCCCGGTGACAGAATGCTCTCCCGATCACTATCGAACGTCCGACGGAGATTGCTAGTTGACAGACTCTTCCCCAAACCTCGACCAATACTGCCATAGAGAAGACTACTGCCTAGGCCACCAGGAGTACTGACATTACTCGAAACGCTAGATGGTGTTCCGTATGTCGAATACGAAAACCCATAACCTCGCTTTTGTGGTGTTACAAGTCGAGAAGCGGTATGTGGATTGATCTTGTACTGCGGTAGTATTGCGCTCTTTCTCATTTTATTACCTGTATTGATGGGAGTTGCAAGGGGACCCGGATTAGCTTGCGGTGGCGGTGGGAGACCATCAAATATAGATGCACTGCCATATGGATAACGGTCCGTCAAGGAAGCCGTCATAGCCTGTGGGGGTTGTAAGGCATTCTGCTGCTGTTGTGAGTTGTTGAAAAGCCCGGAGGATGCGTTGTTGGTGTTGCCGAAGAGACTGGTGGATTGCTGTTGCTGGTTGTTAGACCCCAAATTACCAAATATAGAGCCTCCAGCTGGTTGCTGAGCATTATTGTTAGTATTACCACCGAACAAGCCACCGCCAGTCGTGGATCCAGTATTAGAAAATAGCCCGCCTGGCTTCTGTTGTGATTGATTGGTACCTCCAAAGAGCCCGCCACCAGCATTTGGCTGACTCTGGTTAGCATTGTTACCCCCAAAGCCCCCGAAAAGATTGCTGGTGTTGTTACTGGTAGTACTTGGGCTGTTGCCAAAGAGTGAAGTGCCTGTTGCCGCTGGTTTCGATGTGCCGAAGAGCGAAGTGGATGCAGGCTGATTGTTGGTCCCAAATAGCCCACCAGTGGGTTGCTGTTGCTGCTGGTTGTTTTGGGTATTGGGACCGAATAGACCAACTGCTGGATTATTCGTCGTGGAGTTAGTAGTGCCGAAAAGTCCACCTGGTTTCTGTTGTTGCCCACCAAAACCGCCGAACGCAGAGCCTGTGGATGTTTGGTTCTGATTTTGCTGGTTTGAGCCAAAGGTACTGAACGGATTCGATGTCGAAGGCTGCTGCTGCTGCCCACCTCCGAATGCAGATGTTGTTTGGTTTGTGCCAAACAAGCCACCACCGGTATTATTAGGAGTGCTACCGGTTCCAAAACCAGTTCCAGTTGCACCTCCTCCAAAGCCGCTACCTGGGTTTGTTCCGCCAAAAGAGAATCCAGACGCTGGCTTTTGCTGCTGTTGTGAGCTAGCACCAAACAGACCTCCACCAGTGCCAAATCCGGTGCCTGTATTCTGTGTTGCGCCAAAGCCAGACTGCCCAGAAGTGCCGAAGAGGCCACCGCCTGTTTGGGAGGTACTTGCAGGTGCACCTCCAAACAGACTAGTCGTTGCTTGCTTTTGACCAAATAGGCCACTTCCACCAAAGCCAGAGCTCGCCGTTTGCGTACCACCAAACGGAGAGGCCGCACTGGTAGACTGGGCTCCGAAAAGACTCCCTCCTGCTTGTGGCGCACCGAAAGGCCCAGTCGGGTTTTGTTGCGTCCCAAAGCCACCAAACCCGCTACTGGCACCAAATGCTCCAGCCTGACCACTGGCATTACCGAAACGCCGACCTTGATTGTAGTCTGCAAGTCTTAGTTCCTGGAATATGTTAGCATTTGCACTTGATTTTGATCCTCTCCATAGACTTACTTCGAAGGAGAAGTTCTTGTATGGCTGCATAAAACTAATGCTCTGAAAGTGATTTATCCCAGAGGTTGTGCCTTCCTTCTCCGTAGTGGCCTGAAATGGCGTACTGCCGGTACCCTGACATTCTGCACTACTAGGACCAAGGGCAGAGCTAATAGGTGCACCAAAGGCGCTGGTGGGCTGATTAGGCTGTGATCCAAAACCAGTTCCGCCACCGAACAAGCTTCCACCAGAAGAGCCTTGGGTTCCGCCAAATGCTGGTTTATTTGGTGCACCAAACATGCCACCAGATGTAGTTCCAGCGCTGTTAGCGCCGAACCCACTGAAGGTCGAGGTGCCTGCACTCGGGGTAGTGTTAAACAAGGAACCACCGGAAGTAGCACCAAAGGCAGTCTTATTAGCACCAAAAGCGGTAGAATTTGAGCCTGAGGTGCCGAAAGTTGAACCTAATGATGATGTTTTGGTCAGCCATGCTGTAGCAGAATGTTCTAAATCACTTTAAAGCATCGTTCTTAATAAAGTGAGGAAGAGAGGGACATTCTGGCAGGGTTGAGCAATGCATCACGTTAAAATGATACACGCAGCAGTCACCCCAACGGTTGAAGTCTTGCGAAATATCCACAGCGGCATCATGTAAAATAGATGCTTACCTGAAGTTCCAAACCCAGTATTTGTGCCTCCAAATAAGCTACCAGGGTTATTCGGCGTGCTACCAAAGCCAGTGTTCTGGGCCTGACCGAAACCTATAGTAAGTGAAAGCGAACATGTCAGCTCTGGAAGAGTCCAAGCGCATCGGCAATAGGCAAGATACCAGGACAGTGTCTAGTGAATGAGTAAGAAGAAAAAGACATGCAGAAGACATACCTGATCCAGTATTGTTATTTGTGCCGAAGCCCCCAAACCCCGTCCCCTGCTGCTGATTATTGTTTTGTTGCCCAAACATGATGGTTGGCCCTTTTCTGGATATTTTCCAAGTCTACTGTGAGGACGATATCGCTGAATTGATGGTGCTGAGGTGTTGAGTCAAGCGCATCCACTCGACGTATTGCGCAGCCGGCTCACAAGTGGACGTCAAATGCGCTCAGGAGATCAGGAGAGGCCAACTCGGATTACGCGTAGCGAACAATTACCAGAGCTCCATGTGTGGTAGTAGAAGAGTCCAAGCTTCTCGAATTCAATGCAGGAAGTAAGGGAAGGTAGGAAACGCGCTGAAGATATTGCAGTAGAAAACTGATGTGGAGTGTACTCGTAGGGCTGTTAGCCAGACTGAGAAATTCTCCTACGCGACGAAACTTTAGGCACCACCAACACTCGGTAGCCTAAATGATGCCTTCGAACTTTATCCTATCACCATACGTTCTGCTCTGAATAAGGCGTCAACTATTGACGTCTGATTGATAAGACTCATGAGCTTCTACTGCTATGACTAAAGATCCTCGAAATGATCTGCGAGAGCCTATTACTCGAAAGAAGCCGCTACAGCTGCCTCTGTACCAAGGCCGCAAGCCGGCTGCCTTCGAGACCGCGTTCACAAGCGTAGGAACACTTCTGACAAACCACGAAGTTCTCGACCTAATTGACACTCGCCTACCAAGGCAATCGCAAAGGAGTCGGAAGATCTTTCCCCAGCACAGGTTCAGCAGTACCAATATCTCTTTTACATGGTTAATACATCGGACAAACACACTATGCCATCACACTAGCTTACCTTGGCCCCCGAGGAGCCCAATATTCCCCAGTCATCTTGATGTCAAAGTCGGCAATGAATTCAATGAGAGACTTGGCCGCCTCGTCAGGTGGAACAGCTAATGTAGCCACGTCAAAATACAGTGAGTTTTAGCGGTTGTGCTACCAGAGGATTTCGTACCTCCGCCGTCATCCCAGAATCTGTCAAACCCGACGCCTTTCGTCATCTCCGTCCGCATGAACCCTGGCTGATCGACAGTAAGCGCGCTTCTCAGTTCGACTCATAAGCTTCAGGACCCACATGTACTATGCCGACAGCAATACCCTTTTCCTTCAAGTCCAAACTCAAGAGCTTTCCAACCATATTCAAGGCACTCTTGCTGGCATGATGCCCGTAATTACCGCCACCCTCACTCTCATGCCTCAATGTAATGCTCCCGCTTTCAGAGCTGACTAGGATAATCTTGCTCCCCTTAGCCATCAAGCCTGCTTTGACCAAATGATGGCAGATGAATACAGGTGCAATACTACTCGTAGTGTACATCTTGACCTCTTCTTGCCATGACGGCTCTTCAAAGGTCTCTGTTCTGAAGTAACCAGCTGTAATGATGACTATGTCAAGGGTCACTCCAGACGAGTGTACATGAGACACCAACTCTTGACCGGCCGTCTCTTCAGAAACATCAATTCCTGGGATATAAGTGACGTGCTCAGTCGATGCTGGAGCTGTAGCAGAACGGCTTGTTGCGTAGACAGAGCTTCCATGTGCTGCATATGCTTTCATGAGGGACGCTCCCAGCCCTCTCGAAGCTCCAACAACTAGGACATTGGGCATCTTGACTTCTTGTGCGACTTCCGGTATTGGATTCAATTAGTCTAAATCTGAGCGTCTAATTCTTTGGGTTGATTCAATGTAGGAGCGCCAACACACAAAGCATTGATCTTCCGAAGGATTGTAGGTATATCTGATCCCTGCTTTCCGTTGGTAAACGTTATGTTGCAGATCACTGCGGGCCGAACCGATAGTCAAATCACGTCGCGTACGCTGGTGCTGAACTACACATTTGGCGGAGACTGGAAAATCTGAAACTTTCTACATTTTTCCACATCAATGGCATCTTCAGCCCACTCCGCTTTCCCTCCGAGAGCTTATGGAACAAATCAACTAGGGAAGCTGCCAGATCGATCACTCGCTGGTGCCTTCGGTGCTTCGACAACACAACAAGCGCGCGAAGCTCAAAGAAAAGAGAGCGAGCGCGAAAGAGCCGAGAAGGAGCGTGCTGAACGTGAAAAGTTGAACGGGCTTACTGAAGAGCAAAGGGAAGAAATTAAGGAGGCTGTGCGCTACCCACCTCGCTCGCGGTTGAACACTAATTATGCTAACTATGTGCCTAGTTTACGCTTTTCGACCTGGATAAAGACCAAAAGATCGACTATCATGAGCTCAAAGTTGCAATGAAAGCCCTTGGCTTCGACCTACCCAAATCGGACATCCTTTCCATTCTCCAGGTGCACGGAGTGCCCTCTGAACCGCCATCTACCAACGCACCTCACCAGAGTCGCCTGTTGCTTCCCTTTGCACAATTCCAGATTATTATGGCTGAACGGATATTGGATCGGGATCCGGCAGACGAGGTAATGAGGGCCTTTGAGCTCTTTGATGAAGGCGGAAAAGGAAAGATCAATCTTCAGGATTTGAGGCGGGTTGCAAGAGAATTGGGCGAGGGCTTGGAAGAAGAGGAACTTGCGGCGATGATCGATGAATTTGATCTGGATGGAGATGGAGCCATTAGCAAAGAGGAGTTCCTTGGAATCTGCTTGCAATAGTCATATGACTTGGCATGAGGCAATGCATATGGGCGTTTGGCGATGGCGAATAGGTGCTAAAATTCCATTCACGGATTTGAGTCTAGGGTCTTTCCAGGTTATGGCAGCTACGAAGTGCATGGATTCCAGGACTGGACGGGGAAATATAATCATTTCTCTCCTCGCAGCTGTAACCTCATTTGGGCTCTCTTCGTATCTAAAGGTTGATTTGAGCATTCCAATTTGAAACTCTGTTAAGGACGTATCAATCATCTACGCATTCACGACATGATAGGGTGTCACTTTTCTATAGCGTAAATTGCTCGAAAGACTAACTAGAGCCCTCTACTAGTGGGTGCGAGAAGTCATTGAAGCATAAGCGGTCCCACCAAACACGCTGAGGCCAGCTAATTTTCCCCTTACCTATCGTGTTTGTTTACCTACCTACCTAACTACCCATCTACTCACCTACCTACCTAGTTTAATGGGTGGCAGATTTATCAAGTCGAATTTGTGGAGATATTTCAGTGTACAGGCCAAATCTGATGTTTTTTTATGCTCGACCGCTTATGCTTCAATGACTTTTCGCACCCACGTGATGAGTATGACTAATCATGATGGCCCACCAGATCCCTGTCCCCCGCGATTTAGGAAGATTGTTTGCTTTCCAAAATCTTGCAATTCAAACACAGTTTTCATTTTGCATTCATTGGCCATGGCGCCTGGTTTGGTACACCTGCCGAACGGTCAGACAATGGCAGTCTCTCCTATCTATGGAGGACTGTCATTCAAGGCCAATGACTTGAACATTCACCATTCGATCTTTCCACCGGGATGGACTATCATACTTGAGACTGAAGACGGCGACAACGAGCTTGAAGATAACAACCTGGTGAACTCGCATCAAAAGTATCATACGCACCGTTATCGGGCACCTACTCTGAACCAAGACAATCTCTTCATTTCGTCCATATCCAACCCCAGCAATACAGACTTCAAGCCTGCGACCTCCCCTACACGGCAGACGGCTATGATGTTATGGGCAACGTTGTGGTGGTATTTTCATCAGGTACCTTGCTGGGCTGCTCTAGTAGAACTATGACTGATTCTGGAAGCAAGCCCAAACCGAATCCACACCTCAGCGCCGGCATCAGCTCCAAGGTGCCAGAGGAGGCCAGACCGAAGGGTGAGTGGAGGATAAACATCAAGCGCGAGGGCATCTTCAAGGGGAAATCCCTACTACAGAAGCTAGAGCGTATGGGTCTGATTAGCAGTGAAAGTTCTTGCGTGGGTACAAGCACCGACGAGAGAAGCGGAGAGGGATGGACAGACATGTTCGTCAGTCAAAGATCGTTTTGGCAGATAGATCCGCGGATTTTCTTGTTCACACTCTCGCCAACCATGCATTCGCCATTTCCAGGTGGCTCGCCGTATCCGTCGCGACCAAGCTCGCCCAATAGAGAAGGTACTGCATCACCCAGATCTGAGGCTTATGGAGACACATCGCACGGCTTGTGGTCACCACAATCTCCAGGACCTTTTGCGTCTGGGAGCCACCTTCCAACCTACTACCCCCCTCCTCCGCCACAATACACGCACACCCACTCTGTCAGACATCCGATCCGCCCAAAGCCCCCAGCGCAGGGTCAAACGTTCTACACCCGCTATGTTCCCAGCCTGGGCCAGTACTTGTCATTCAGAACGGCTTCACTATCCTCGAAATCCCCTACCTACCGCGGGCCCGTGGCGGATCCTACACCAACATTTCTCCCTCCTAACTCTGGTGTTGCAACTGCCGGATTGCCTTCTCTTGGAAACCTGAACATTTGCCCCTGCGACACCGATCTGTTGCATACCTGGATGAACGAGCCTCGTGTCTCTGCCGCCTGGGGCGTCTCCGGCCCCCTCGCCACTCAAGAAACATTCCTTAAATCAGCCTTGAACAATAAACACAGCTTCCCTGTCATCGGTTGCTGGGATGGCAAGCCTTTCGGCTATTTCGAGCTGTATTGGGTGAAAGAAGACCAGCTCGGGCGACACGTTACTGGTAATGAAATCGGTGACTGGGACCGGGGTTTCCATGCTTTAGTTGGCGAACAGGAGTTCAGAGGTGAGCATAGAGTCAAGGTCTGGCTTAGTGCATTGGTACACTATTTCTGGCTGGCGGATCCAAGGACGGAGAGAGTGCTGGTTGAGCCAAGAGTTGATAATAAGAAGTAAGTCATGTGCAAACTGAGTGGCTATCAAGAGGCATAGAGCTGATCAAGATTTCACAGATTCGTTTCATACCTACACGATGTCGGATTCTATAAGAAGAGGGAAATTGCTTTCCCTTTTAAGCAGGCCGTTCTCATGAAAATAGCGAGAGAATCTTGGGACGCACCAGTCCTTTGAGATCTGACGCTTGTGTCTTAAACCACCTATACCATTTGTATAATATTCTATATTGACGAAGTAATGGGTTTTAGGTTTCGGTGGCTCTCTACGCCAAGACCTGTTCTTATCCGTATCGTTTATACTACAATATTATAGCGTTTAATATATATTATATCCTCCACAACAGTCCTTCCATCTCTCAGACATCAGTAAATTTGGAAGATGTATTGACTTCTTCTATATTGGTAGTTCCAGGCGACATACGGGGTAATTGAACGTACTCCTTACTCTACAAGTTGCATTGAGCGATTGGGTTGCCATTCTGTGGATTGCATCGAGCCCTACCGGCACTGAAGGCCTGAATTCCAAGCAGTGTCTCAACACAGAATAGCTGCGATCCAATATCACCTTTCACCACTCTGCATAATCGTTCTTTTCCTTGTATGTTCAGGCTAGGACAGATAACCCCCGCATGTTTTGGGCCGTTCAGTCCAAGACTTTGCTGACAGTATGCCGATTTATCAAAGACCTGATGAAGTGTAGATCTGATAATTGTTTAAAGGTGTCTTCTACAGTAGGAAGCTATCTTACCTACCTTTTATGCCGCAATTGGCGCTAGGCCCAACTAGGCTAGCGGATAGTGTAATGGCATTGTACCTTACCTACCTTCTATGTTCCTGATTAGGAACTGTGTTCCTAATTGAACGACTACTCCTCCTGCTTCTACTATTGCTTCAACAAGACATACCTTAGCACTGTACCCAGTAATGAGCACCCACGAGCCACTATCATCTAGAATCAATCTTTTCAAAATACTGCTTACTAAAGAATCAGGGGGAGAAGTAGCCGCACTGGTCAGCAAAACCTTCAGCTTCCGGCCCGGAGCTTTTCGGGATCAGCACTACCAAAATACCCAGTCGTCGTCTTAGCAAAAATGTCCTGGGCTTTGTACCTCGAAGGATGTTCGAGGCTCTGAGATCAGTGTCTAACCGTATGACTCGTCCGAGTACGTGGTTTCTAGGCTTGAACCAGCAGCACTCATTCCTCGATATTGTTCGCTCATCAAAATTCACCCTACCTGTTAGCCAAGGATTCCTCGAGTCGTCGTCCGCTAGTCTAATCAATCCACGACACCATCGTATAGCAACAGACCAGGTATCGCTTCGGTTGTCTGCTTCATCCATTACTGGGTTAGATGACGAAGCTGTGCTCACCCTTTTCACCAAAGGCTTCTTCGGAGGTTGGGTGTTCTCAATCGAAAGATTGATAATGCAGGTAGGCGGTTCGAAGTTGTTGCCAGCAAGATATTCAGGTATGGTTTATAAGCCGGCATGGTATCTGAACGTCTATTACAGCTAATATAGTCAGGCTTCAAGAACCTCAAGACAGAGAGGATTCTTTGGAAATGTTCTGAAATGCCGAGTTCGACTTTTCTTCCAGTCGGAGATGTCTTATTTGGGTCGTTCAAGCTTGTGGACTCCCACCTAGCAACACCTTCCGATCCATACCTAAGCTACCTGGATTTTGGCTTTGGTTCCGATGAAGCTTCATTCGCCGGCTGTCATCGTTTCTCCATTTTCCGAAATTGTCAAGGTGAAGGAAATTTGCCGGATGGTGAAGTGGAAGAAATCGAAATGAGGCTGGAGCATTTCCGATGCAATCCGCGCAAGAACGTCGATTCATGGGCTGAATATATCACCTGGTTCCATTATTGGTACGCAAAGCTACTTTTTGCGGATGGATTTAGATCTTGTCTTCGAGACAGGTAGACGGCTTCTCTGCGAGCAAAAGGGCTACAAGCTTGTCGCTCTTCATGAACTTTACCTACGTTCAATGCATTGGGCTTTGCCAAGAGAAAGATAAGCCCTCTGGATGATAAGACACTAGGTCCGACCTGCACGAGTCTTACCACTCTTCTGCGATGGTGCTTTAAGAGGTTTTCGAAGATGAGACTCCTCTCACGTCCGGCTCAATTCGATTTCCAGATGGAACCACTAATGTAGCCGTTTTTTTTTCAGTCATTCCTAATTCGACCTCGATTCGTTAGAATAAGCAGATGCATCAGTAATGTTAACGGACGCTGAGTACACACGCGACTGATAAATGTGAATTTTGAACGATCTTTGTCTCATAGTACTCTATAGGTCCCCAGCAGAAATTTCACCGACTCGGCCATCTCGCCAAAGCCTTGCAATACTGGCCAATGAACCTATAGTCAGAGCCTTGCCTGTGCCGAAAGTCCTCCTGCATGAAGTAAGAGATGACTCCGATTTGCTGTTTCACCAATTTCAGCTTATCTGTCACTCTTCCGGGCATCCTGAGTTCTGATGTACAATGTTTGCAAGACCATAAGTAGACCCTGTGGTCCTCTCGGATCTTTGGCGGAACATTCGACCACCGCACACCAGCAAGTAGACCGTGCACCAAGATGAGGAGAGACCATATTGAATTGTTGGTGGGGTGTCTCTGTCTCCCATGCATTGTACTCTATGAATTATATCACCTTCCATATAAATTGACTAAGAAGGCAGCCGCAGCTCGGAAGTACCGCGCCAGCATCCAAAAAGCTCTACCGCTAAAGCGCCGAAGGTTGTCCAGCTCCGGAGAGACTCCTCGCAGCGTTTCGAACGCTCTGTTTCTCAATAAGCTTCCATTAGAGATTCGCTTAGAGATATACAGATATGTCCTCGGCGGACAGCTCCTGCACATTGTTCATCGTCCAAAGCGTCTTGCTCACATGTTCTGTTGTACGAAGGTCCCCTATTCGACACTCTTCTTTAATCCAGACCACGAGAACATTTCCTGTTCGTTTACATCGCAAAGAGCGATAATCTGCGATACGGTACTACGACCACGGAATACAAAACAGTGCTCCTACCGCCGCCAGCAATATTTGGCCCTACCTTCCAACGTCTGACCAACTGCTTGCGCTTCTCAGAGCCTGCCGGCAAACTTATGTGGAGGCCATTGATCTGCTCTGTTCTTCCAACACTTTCATCGTGGACAGTTTCGATGAATTCATCTGGTTCTCGCGGTCGGTTATTCCCAAGCGTCTACAGACGATTCGAACCCTACGGATGAACTTTACCCTCCTTAGCGGAGTAATTAGCACTTATCCCAAAGGATTCCAGAGACCATGGACACGACTATGGCACATCATTGAAGTTGATATGATTGGTCTCAGATGTGTAAGCTGCAGATTGAAAATACTGGATTCCAGGGGTGATAAGCTAAACCCAAGGGCCGAATGGGTCCAACCTATTCTGAAGGTCCAAGGGTTGGCAAGTTTCCAGGTGGATATTATCGCCGATCAAGAAAACCATCTATGTTTCGGTCGTTCTGTTCAAGGCGAGAAATTGCAACGACATCTGCAAGAGACTTACACAAGGCCAAGAGTATTGATCCAGTGATTACGACGAGTAATCAATATGGCTTCTTCAGCGTGGGTTGCTAACAAGACGGTGATGCGGGCTTGAATCGATTGATATGTTTCACATATGCGCGAGGGGGTCAACTACCCCTGTACCTGCAAATATCCGTATGTGCGCCTGCTGCCAGGCTCTGTGTAATAAGTCCCATTACTCGCAAGAATCGCTCCGCCCCTGCCTGGTACCCGGACAGTTAACGCTGTCCGATGAATCTTTCATCTACAATTTGTCTTCTACAACAACCCATGTCTTCTTGTTGCTACTTTGACGCTCCGTAGCATCACTTGGATTGATAGGCCGGCTATCGTCGCTACTTCCTATGTTGATCCAGTCACTTTTCTTCGGGTATGATCTCAAAGAGGTGCTGTTGGCATTGCTACTCTTCTTCTTATCCAATATACCGGCGAAAAGAGGACGCAGAACAGGAAGGCAAGCGCAGATGATAGCGACGGCTGGCTCGATGGTCCAGACCGGCAAAGTATCGATTGTGCTGTCTGGACCAAACATATCAAATCAGCGGGATCCCTTTAGTCTTGTTCAGAACAAGGGTGTCTTACAACTAAAGTCGGCATCTTGGAGTGAGGCTTCAACTATCCTCATAGCGGTCATGATGGTACCTCTACACAAGATTAGCAAGTATCTTTCGGAGGGTCTCTCACCTCCACTGTACATACATCAATCCAAGTAAAAAGATACCGGACACAGCAACCTTTTGCTTCCGGGGCATCTGAAGGCCCCAAACCATCCGGACCGGCAACACCACGAGCGTTAGATCAACGAGAGCATTCCAGCATCCAAAGACAACTGCATGCGCATTGCCCGATGGGTGGCAGGGCTTTTCGGGATTCCAAAAATGGTTGATCGACTGGGGCGCACATTGAAGGAAAATCTGAATACTGATTCCAACGAAATAGCTGACAACAAGCACGACATTAGCCCACCAGCCAATCCGGAACCACCGCACTCTGAGTGAAAAGACACGACGATAAAGCATGAGGACCGAGGCTCTTGCTAACGCAGTCGTGGCGGCATAGGTCAGTTGAAGCGCAAACTCAAGCTGGAGCTATTCAGCAATTTTCTCCTCGGCAGCGATTGCGCGAAGGAGCTCTGAAGCCATACCTTGGCTATGGCGGCGAACATAGGGAGCGTGACTCCAGCACCATGTTTTCCGATGCCGTAATGTACGACTGGGGCAAGGCTTAGCTGATACGATACCGATAAAGTGCTACAGCGACGTATTTACGGCAGAAACATTCAATTGCAACTCCAAGAAAGAAACCCTTGTGACGGTTATGTCAGGAGGTACCTCTTATATTGGACGAGTACACCTTACATGCGCGGCAACCGCCAGGTGATCATCACTTTCAAGCTCAGCCTTTCTTAACCGTCTGGCATAGAAGCGGCCGCCAAGCACTGCAGAGCATAAGATCACGAACATACAGGTGACCCCAATTGTTCGAGGCCCTGATGCCTCGTTGATATGTGATTGTTCGAAGGCGATCTCTGTTGGAGATAGAGGTGCCATTGTGAAGTTCCACGAAGTAAAAGCCCAACGGAGAAGACTAGTTCAATATGTGGCCTGCGATAGGGAAGAGACGCTTCGACGCCGCAAACAAGATATATAGGAGTGCAGAAATTCGAGCCTTTTCACTAACATGATGCGGTACTGTGGGTCCACAGGAAAACAAAGATTGTCTGGGTAACAGGTCTTTGCATCACACCTGTTTCAGCGGCACCAGCATTTCAGGTCGGCGATCACCTTTTCGCATTCAGGCACAGGGGTCAACATGCCATCGAGACGACACTTTTGCCATTCCGGAAATCCCTCAGTCGCTTACAGTGATCCATACGGCATCAGGCCAATGGATCATACCAGGGCGAACCAGCGCCTCATCCGTCGAATGGAGGGACAAGACTTGTCCTCGAATGAAGAAATATCAGCAGGAGGGGTCGACGATGTGGGCTGCATAGTAGGACGGCTACTTTCGGGCTCCATAAAATCATTTGATATTCTTCGTTGAAGCCCTAACAAATCGCGACCGTTGATACTCTCGACAGCAAATGGAGGACATTCGGAGCGACGCTAAACGCATCTGAACCTGTGAACGCCACCTGGAGCCCCCTTTGGACTAACTAGTTCTAGGTAAGTTAGGTAAGTTGAGATTCGTGCAGCCGCGGTCCGCGGTCCGTTTAGTTCCCCGCGAGGCACGTGCATAATAGAATGACGATCAATGCATGTGGCGCCGTCGAGGTTGCAGGCCCACGTTGCTGTTTCATCCACACGCCTGCTATGTATCCGTACTTGGGCGCTGATCGTTATCTTGTGCATACCTTATGTTATATGTATCATAACTCACTCAGCCAGCACCAATCTCCTGACGAGCACACGACGTCTCCAGAGGGTGTGGTTCAGCCTTCCGAGATGATGGCTGCAAGCCGACATCCTTGTTGCCTTGTAACTTTCTGCGCTGTGCCGCACACCTTATCTCCCCAAGTTCAATCACCTTTCTTAGACGTGGTGCTCTCGTCTGAATAAAACATTGTAGCCAATAAGGATCTTGCCGCCAGCTCGAGGCCCGCCTCATAAACACCCTGATCTGACGCAGATAATCTGCACAATCCCTCCCGGCGTTCTCGATCATCTTCAGGTGACAAGGAGCCTACTACCATGCTGCTGCACCATCACTCAGACAGTGGGCGCAGATGACATTGTTTGGCAGCCGGTATTATTTCATGCAAGCCCCGGAGTCATGTCGTTAAGGTAGTAGATAATTTCAATGGCACTCAAGTACGTTACTTTGATAAATTCGAGACATTGACGGCCATCGTTTGTCGCCACTAACGATTCCCACACGTTGCCACTCTCCTCCGCTGTGCAAGGCATAGAATACATCGCACACCAATTTGATGGGTGACTTGTAGAGCTATTCCGCAACTACTCTGACCGGAATGTTTCGTAAGATAAATGGTAGTAAAAGTCGAAGCCCAACGGCATTTCTCTGCAACAAACGACCATCCATCTCCACCAATCCTTTCCCAACGCCAGCAAAACAAAGGCTAGCGAGCGGCGCATCTACCACATTTCTGGAGGTCAGAAACGACAAAAAACCCATACCGGACACGAACGCTCACAACTTTCCCTTGGAGTGGACTACCGGAGCGAGCAAAAGGATGGTACTCTAGCTTTGTAAAGAGAAAGGGCGAGAGAACTTTACTGGATGTGGGGAAAGGAAGCGATGAACAGTAAAGCGAGAGCCAGAACTTTGCACACCCCCCCCTCTTCTCAACCAAACCACCGCATTCCATTAAAAAAACGTCCCTCAACAGCAACCCTCCCAACACCATCCATCCCCCGTTCCTCAGAACAGCTAACCCCCTACACGATCTGTCCAGTCCCCTAAATTCTATAATCGGTCAACACCGGATTCGAGGTGCTCAAGCCTCATATTCGCAATTCCATTCCATTCGGGTTTAGAAATGGTATTGGGTCTTTTGGGTAGATGAAGGTGAAGATGGAGGTAGGGATAGGGATAGGGATAGGAAGTTTGGTAAATAGAGTAATCCTAAATTCGTGCACACAAAGGACGCGCCCGCCCCTGAGCCCCTCCCCCCCCCCCCCCCGATTCCCGGTATTCTATCTCATCTTTTAGATATATCTCTTCCCTCTTCCCTCTTCCCTTCCCTTCCCATCTATCCACGAGACCACGATCCAGGTTGTGACACAGCAATGTCCACACTGTCGGGATGTTAACAGGTTTTAGGGGTGGGGTTGGTTGGTTGATTGGGTGGTTGGTTGGTTGGTTGGTTGGTTCGAGGAGGGGGATGGAGAAGGGGGATGGAGGATGGACGGTGGACGGTGGACGGTGGACGGTGGAGGATGGGGGGTGGAGAAGAGAGAAGAGAGAAGAGAGAAGAGAGAAGAGAGGGGGTTTTGCTGGGATTGGGAGGGATGAGGGGGAGGTCCTGTAGTGGATATGGGAGATTTGATATCGAGGGACTGAACCAATTCTTTGATACAGCCATCTATATCCCTGATTAACCATCGCCCTGCTATAATTCACAACCTACAACCCACAACCCCCGACTCCGAACACCACCACCAACACTCTATGTACACTCCCCTGCCCCCTGCCCCCTCCTCTTCCCCTCAACCTCACTGCCCCGGCGATATCAACATCCCCCTCTTCTGCGCATCATGTATCCATCCACCAGCTCTGGATTCGCCACCCGATTTTGCAGCATACCCTCTTACTCTTTCTTCAAGTTCGGGGCGGAAGTGCCGGACTAGGCCTTGGAGGGGCCAGGCAAAGGCTTCGCCTAGGGCTGTAGTTTGGTGATCAGTAATGTTCTTTTGTGGCGGGGTAAGGGTAGGGGCACGGGATGGGGATGGGAGGGTTAAGAAGAAGGGGGGGCTTACCGCAGATAGTATGGCCTTCGACCTGTTTTGTTAGTTCCTGCAACATATCGATCTCGCGCTCGCGCGCCATGCCCTTCTCGAACCGTTTCATGATCTGCTCCGTCCATTTGCTGCCTTCTCGACACGGCGTACATTGCCCACAACTTTCATGCTTGTAGAACGATGCGAGTCTTGAGATGGCCCTCACCACATCTGTGGATTTATCCATGACAATGACGGCCGCGGTGCCGAGACCGGACTGGCTGTCTTTTAGAGCATCGAAATCCATTAACTGGGTGTCGCACGTTTTGGCGGGGAGGATTGGGGTGGACGATCCTCCTGGGATGATAGCCTTGAGATTGTCCCATCCGCCGCGGACGCCACCGCAGTGTTTGTCGATGAGTTCACGGAGGGGAATGCTCATTTCTTCTTCGACGGTACAAGGATTATTTACATGACCGGAAATGCAGAAAAGCTTTGTACCGGCATTACGATCGCGACCAAACGAGTTGAACCAGCTAGCGCCACGGCGGATGATGGTTGGAGCGACGGCAATGGTTTCGACGTTGGCGACAGTTGACGGGCAACCGAAGAGACCAACTGAGGCGGGGAAGGGGGGCTTTAGCCTGGGCTTCCCTGGTTTTCCTTCCAGTGATTCAATGAGCGATGTCTCTTCTCCACAAACGTATGCACCCATTCCTCTGTGTATATAAATATCAAAGTCGTATCCACTACCACAAGCGTTTTTCCCAATCAAGCCCTCTTTGTACGCTTCCTGGATCGCTCGCTGGAGGACCGTAGTTTCGTGGTAGAACTCGCCACGGATGTAGATATAGGCTGCACTTGTATTCATGGCTCTGCCGGCAACGAGACAGCCTTCGATAAGTTTGTGGGGATCTTTACGCATGATTTCGCGGTCTTTGCAGGTTCCGGGTTCGCCTTCGTCGGCATTGACGACGAGGTAACGGGGTTTGGTGTCTTTGTCCCAGTCTTTGAAGTTCATAAAGGACTAGAAAATTAGTTTATGGTTACTAGTTGGAATAGCTAGACTGCCATACCCATTTCATCCCCGAAGGGAATCCAGCCCCACCACGACCTCGAAGACCAGAGGCTTTGATCTCTGAGATGAGCTATAATCCTGAGTCAGCGTCACGGTCTGTATCCAATGACCAGTGTACGAACCCAGTCATGACCCTTCAATATCATCTCTTTTGTCTTATACCAGTCCCCATACTTCATAGCACTCTTCAAGTCCGCCCCATGATGACCGTAAAGATTCTGAAATATCCTATCCTGATCCTTCAATCCTCCAAAGTGTGTCTTCTTAGGCGGTGGACCATCTTGTACGGTAGCTAGCCCTCGGCGTTGTTGCCGGGGGTTTATACTTCGAGAGGCGGTAGAGACGGCGGGGAGGGCGCGGCGAGAGAGGGTGTTGATGGGTTGCAGGGTTACAGCCTGCCGTGAGATCATGATGATTGTGAGATATGGTGTTGAAAGGTGTAGCGGGCAGTGGTTTGAGTGTAGGTGGCCAAGGATCAAAGGCGGCGGACGGAAGAAGTCGTGGAGGTCATCGCGGGTAAGCGAGATTTTGATTGGCTACTGTACAATAGCCCTCGATGTGCGGCTTTGATATCCATCAACGCAGATCACGGTCAGGAAAAACATCAACAGGGAGGAGATTACAATGTACAATTTATCCAATCCGTAATGTAGTACTCCAACCGCCTCAATAGATTATACCAGAAAACCAGGCAACAAGGGGTATATCCAAGCCAAACGCCACACCAATCCAACGTCTCCCATTAAGTCCACATTATTTACAGTCCCAAAGCGTCGAAATTCCCTGATACCGCCGGCTTTGTCACCTTCACCCTGGCCACCGCGAGTCCAGACATCCCCACCTTCGGCTCTATGTCAAGCCGTCGTGGCCGCTCCCCATCCGGCCGGTGCCCGTTGCCATTTCCCTTTCTTTTCATAGTTTCTCCTTCACCACCTTGATCCCCTCTGTGCCTCTCCTTAGTAGAGCGTTGGGCCTTCTCTGTTTGCTGCTCTTTCTTCCTCTTGCGCTCCTCTCTTGCCTTACGCTCCCGATTTTTGTCCGATCCCTCAGCTTTTCGCTTTGCCCGGGCTTGTTCCTTCTCGCTCAACATCCATGGCTTGCTCAAGATGTCCTTGCGGAATTCTGAAAGCTCGGTCCAGGCGGCAGCTTCTTCGGAGGTACTATGAATTAGAGCTACAAAGACGCAGTATTAGTAAGGTCATCTTCCAAAGGCAACCCGCGATTTACGAGGACAGGTGGCGCAATGTAGATGGATCCCTTAACACGTACATAGCCGTTCCAGAACCAGTTGCTTTTCTCCCCTAAACGTTCCAATGCCGCCCTTAACCTTCACCACAGCCCCAACATCGACTCCTTTCAGATCTATAGTGCGCCCCGTAGCAGTCGTACCGATCTGTGAATCTTCGCCAGCGCAAGCAACCCCGCCCAAACTAATTGCGCCCTTTGTTGCCACACCCTTCTCCATAGAAACCCTCGCCGCAGATCGCCCACAAGTAACCTCAATCGTACTCCCACTGCTGTCATCTAGCACCATGATCCATCTCGTAGGGAAAACATCGAACGCGACAATCACGCCCACCAGTCGCACCCATTTTATGGGATGGTTGAGGTAGAAGTAGAGGTTCTGACCCTCGAATCCGGACCGTTCTCGCAGCGCGTGCACGTCGGCGGCGGTCAATTTCGCCCAGGTGTTGTGGGTTGGGGCGACGGGGAAGCAGTAGGCTGGGTAGAATGTTAGGGGAGGGTGAGGGGAGATGGGCATAGCATTTTCGTTGAGACCACCGTGCGAGTGTATGGCGGGTACGGAATCAGACTTATTAGAGAAGAGTTTGTGGTATACCTTAGTGTTGGAGAACCTGATCGGTCTCGGGCGATGCCGAGGTTACCCCACGTGACACCAACCAATAGACATTTGAAGTCTTCAATATAAAGCGGTGTTAGGGCAAGTGCTTCCGCAGCCTTCACCAAGTGACAAACAAGTTCGTCCGTTCAGAAAAACACGATTCGTTTCGAAGAGCAAGCAAATGGCTTCGCAATATGTATCCACCACTCGCACGGCCGAGCATACTCTAGCCCCATCGCCAGCGGATCAAGAGAACTAACTATCTCTCATCAATTGTTTGCCCAACATCACGCATCATTATCAAACATGTCTGACGAACCTCCAATACCAACGTTATCATATTCAGCAAGCTGTATAACAGCACAAGACCGAACTTTCAACCCTTGAATCTCGTCCCGTTCGCTAGCGATCTATCATGACAGCTGTCGTGCACGGAAAAACGATGTTGTTGGATATCCTGCACCTTACCATATTGCATATAGATCTCTCGTAGATTCCCTGCGTTCTTTCCACGCTTCTTTTTGGTTTCTAGAGGCCTACTTAGGTTCCTTGTCACCGTCCGGTTGTGTTGTTCACTGCTGCGTTCAGACGAAGCTCGACTTTCTCTACTCTAATTTCCCGCTGCCGTCTATTCAAGACTCCTGCTATCACTCACATTGCTCTCCTTTGCCCCCTCACTCACCCTACATTCTCTCCGAAAATGCTCCCCTACCCCCTCCTCGCCCTCCTCCTTCTCACCCCTTTCATCCCCGCAACCACAATAAACCAGATCAACTACTCCCCCGCCATCTCTATCTCTATCACCACCTCCTCCTCCCCCAGCCAACCCCAACCATCCGCCATCCTTCCCCCCTTCCCCTCAACCACCACCGATCCCTTCGCCCCCGCCGGTCTTCCCCCCTCCTGTCCCCTGGACCACCTCTCCTGCCAAACCATTGGCGAACCGAGCTGGTGTTGCGCAACGAACCAGAACTGTGCGTTCGATGATGGCGGGGATGTGGCGTGCTGCCCGATGGGAGATTTTTGTAGGGGGACGATCAGTCATGGGAGTGCATCGGGGGGAAATGGAGGTGGAGGTGCGAGTGTAGGGGAGGGTGGAGCTACGCAGGGGGTGGGAGCTGTGGCGACCATGGGAGTCACACCTGGGGGAGCACTGGGAAGCGGGGGGATCATCATTGTGAATGCTGGTACGGTTGGGACCAGGGGCTTGCCAGTCAGAACAATGTTGGCGGGACTAATCTTGGGCAGTTGGGCATTTTGAATACAAGAGATAGAAAGGTTGCTTTTATCTTGTGATTCGTACGGTATATTTTCTTAATACAAGAAGCTAGCTATTTGCCATTAAACAAAGGGCTCAAGCAGCTGGGAGAGCTACTGGTTTCCCCTCTTCACATCTTCCTCGTCAGATTTAGGGACGCCGACAAACTTGGGTACGGTAACGGAGTTGAGTTGGCGGAAAATCTATCAATATGTCAGCAACAATCTCGATACTTTGACTCAGTCATGTTCTCATCAGACGGTGGCAGGTAAGTGGTAGATTTCCACGCACCTGCCACCACCATGTATCCCATGTGAAACTCCACGTCCACCACGCCCAACCTTCGCCGTAATGCACCCACCACCACGGACTAAAAAGTTGTTCAATACTTACGTTCGTGAAGCTACTGTCTGGTAGATTCCCGTTCCACTTGTCCTCAACCTTCGTGATCTTCCCTGAAGCCTTATCATAGAAGATGTTGATCTTGCTGGCGATGGTCTGTTCTTTACCGATGCCTTTGACGACATAACGGGTTTTCATATCCATTTGAATGGGGTTGCCGGCACTGGTTACTTCGTGGTGGAGGCGCTCAATTTCTTTGAAAGCGGTTTGTAGGCCGTACTAGGGTAGAAATTTAGAGATCGAGGGTATTGTGGGGGCGGGTGGGCCTACCCATTGAGGCTCGTACTGCTTTCGGCCTTCGGCTTTGGTGATAGGGTCCTCGAAGACGCCGTCATCGGCCCATAGTTGAAGTTTTTTGAGCGAAGGGCGTCCAGCGAACAACTGAAGTGCACATTAATCCACTAAATCGATCGATAGTATGATTGGAATCCTCACGTCGAGGACACTTCCGACAAGCGTCTTTTGGTGATCGTCTAGCGAGACACCAGAAGCAGTCTTGATGTTGGTGTTCTCAATGTTGGCGTCGACTAGAACAAACATCAATTCTCCGTTTTGAGCTGCGGTTACAATGGTGGGCAAACCTGTAGACATCTTGCGGGACCGATGGATTGGTGAGCTTTGGTTTAGTTTCGCAGTAAGTATTCGGTTTGATATTTTTGACTGATTGAAAGTCCGTTGGAAAGTGGATGGAATAGTAGAATAGAGCATGAGAAGTTTGTAAAAGGGAAAAAGTGAGAGAATATATCGTTTAAGATCACTGAAGGCGTTGTGGTACGCTTGAGCGCAACATTGTCAGATATTGCATCATGACAGTTCGGACCAGGCTAATCTCCGAAGGCCGCTCCGTCATTGGTTCCCGTCTGCGTGACACGAGATCACATGACATGGAGCTCCAATCGATCAAAGCTTTGATATTGAAAAGAGCGAGGAGAAGGGAGGACCATTGTTCTATTCACGATGGATGACCTGCTGTAGCGACATCCAAGATCTCCTTTTCGAAACCAGTCACGTGCACGCATTCAATGCCCGCCTCCTCAAGTTTTGCTCTTCCTTTATTCTCTCCGACAAATGTTTCTGGCTCTTTCACCCCGAGATAGACGGTCTTTATGCCACCCTTGGCAGCTGACCTCGTTTTGAGGATCCTTTCCGTACATGGCAAGTTGCCAATTGATCTTTTGTTACAAGGTTCTATTGTGGTGTAAAGAACCGTGCTCTCGGGCAAGACCGTTCCAACGTCGTCTGCTGCAACACCCTTCGAAGCACTAAACTTTTTAAAACAGCATTGCTCGGCATGCGTGTTCCCTGGCAGCTCCAAGGTGTAACCCGTTGACAGTATCTGGTTCGAAGCTCCGTCAACAAGAACAGCTCCAACGCGGAAATTTGTTGGCTTTGGGTCGGACTTCTCCGCGAGGGACAACGCGAAGCGCATATATGCTTCGTGATCCCGTGGTGCAATAGATTGGAAATCCGCCATTATGACCAGAATGTGCAGAATCCAGAGAGACAGATGGCTGTGCAGAGCCTGGGGTAGTTTTGATGGAAAAAGGAAACTACATACTGTGATTGCTTACGGACGGAATTATTCCGCGTGGCTTCGACAATACAACCCTTTGGCCTCAGAATGGTTGGCTTTTCAAAGCTTCGTCATCGAAGCCACTTACCTATTGTGCAGCCTGTCTTATGAAGACGAAGCTCTCCCTGTTGTTGGAATTTCAGGTGTGATTTGGTTGGTAATCTCCGCCCTATAAGACTGGGTGCCCGCTAGTATAGTTTCCACCTTTCACCTCCTGAATACTTTAGACTCCTATTCAGCTTCAACCTACCTACTAAATGCCCCCATATGACCTCGTTGTCCAACACCTGTTTTGAGGCTTAGAACTCAATACATAATTTACACCGATCGAGGCGACGTATTCTCTGAGGTGTTCGCTCGTTTGGCTCTGCTTCTGACCATCTATCTAGTAAAGATCTTGATCCTACTCCTGATGCTGAGCTCACTAGTAGGTCTGATTGCCACTTGTCTTGTCCTTAGTACATGATATGGTAGATCACTGCTATCCCTGTCATGGAATATAGACAAATTTCATTAAGTGTAGCGTTTAACCCTCTCGGTTAGACTAGAATCGAGTTCTATATATTGCCCATAGACGCATACTACAAATTGCAATAGCGAAAACAAGATGTGAGACGTTAGGCTGACAACCATGAAGTTGGATGAGGTAGTGATGTGGACTGGTACGTCGATAAATTTTATAAGGTAAGCGATAGATATTTCGTTCTTTCCAAGAAGGCATTCAGACCTCGTAGACCGTATCATCGAACATATACCGTATGAGTTTCTTTCTTGCGAAAATATACATGTGTAATCACGTGGAGCGCGAGAGGCATGCTCTCATGGACTCATCAAAGGCGAGACGGTCCTTGGTTTGATCCATTCGCTACCATTGATAGGGACCAAGATCTGCTCAGCAGATGCGTCTGAGAAACTCCTGATCTCCACTCGTTCCATCCAGATCTTCGGTGGTTGATCGGAGCGCATGAGTGATAGAGTAGGGGTCTTGGAAGCGCTTCTGCCTATTCTGATGGTACAGGTCGTCACTCTTGGCAGACTGATGATCATCGTTCGATACTCCTTTGGGTCTGAAGAGTGGCCTCAATTTTGGGATGCAGGCGGCGATTATTCCAACCAACTCTTCTGGACTAGTAATCATTGTGATCAGCATTAGAACTTTAGAGAGGAATGACTTAGACGAGCTTACAACCGCAATACTAAGCGGTCTACTAACGCATCTTCCAGCAGCTGGTTAGCCAACAAACCACATGGTGTCATGAGCAAGTCTCAGACTAGACGGACATGTGGAGCTCCGAGATCTGTATAAAACAGCTGCCACCAGACGTATAACTGCGGGGCTGCAATTGATAGCTCAGAGACTGCCCGATTCATTGCATTAGGGCAGGAAGACTTACAACAATACTAGACCCATAAGGCAACTGATGCCCACTTTAGTCAGTCCGTCCGCCTGAAATTTCCACAAGAATAATATTGGTAGCGTGACAAGTATCAAGTCATAGGAAACAGCAAGCACTGTCTTCAGATTTAGTCCATGTATAGACCAAGCATTGAAGCGCGGTAGACTTGCCACATTGGTAAACATGCAAGAGATCATAATTGTGGGCTCAGATATATAGAGCATCTTTGCACCATGAGACTGTTGTTCAAAGGAGAAGTACTGGGAATGTCCTCTGAGACCAGAATGTATAGCATCAGCGACTATACCAAGATACACAAAAGCAAATATCTAGGTCACTGTCAGCACCCTTTCACGTTGGATGCGATACGTACTGCAGCCGTCACTAAGCAAGGCAAACACAATCGTATAATCACCTATCCATACGGCCCGAACAATTCTTGCACGTACGTAAATCCTCAACATCACTAATGCCATTCCGATGGTGAGCAAAGATACATATAGAGCAATGATAACTAAAGCCTTGGTCTGATCAGGCCACGCAAGGCCAGGTCCCTCCGACATGGCTTCTATTGCGTAGTCGGTACAGAATTCGTGGCCTTGTAGGTAAGATACACAAGCCTTTGTTAGCAATTTGCCTTTGTGTTGGCGCGATTGAAAGTTGAAATAGCTCGGCGACCTTTGACTAACCCTTCAATTATATATGATTCGATGCTCGTCGGAGGTAAGATCAATTGATTCCTTCAGACCGCAGTACACAATATTGTAGAAAATCGCTCGAAAGAAACCAGCATAGCAAGTAATTTCCAAGGACATTGTTGACGCAGCCACTATTACAGGCCCTCGTTTGAATATCTTGCTCCAAACGCAAGCAGTCTTTTCCTATTCCTATATAGTATTTTGTGGCCCACTAATCTTGAAATTATTTTTGAGTTCAGGATTTGCCGGATTATAGATCAGATATTTAGATGATGTGGGTTAGGGCGACTCAAAAGGAGCGAACTTTCCAATTGATAGGTTTGAGAACGAAGAAGAGAAAATCCCAGATACGAATTTCGTTATTCATGCACCCAGACCCTCGACCCGTCCGCCACATTGATATAGGCTGAACAGCCCAATTATCTAGGAATCCCGGGGACCATCGCAGTAAGCTCATTGGCTACTGAACAATAGATGAGAGCGATTATTGATTGAGCCACTTGAGACACCGCATGCAACTGTGCCGTATAAAGGCTGAGGTACCTTAGCTATGGTATCTAAGGTGTGCATGAGGCTGACCGGCAGCAAGGTAACAGTGTTCCTGCGACTGGCTCACAATACCGACCGTAAGGTAGGGGGGGTATATCATGAGCATCTCCCTTACTTTTTTTGCCGTTTCATTTGTTGGCTTTGGTTGATGCTGAAGCATCCAGAACGAAAAACAATGATGTGATTGTTGACAGAGAAGTACAGTACCTCCTCTGTCATACTTGTCCCTTAGCCCGCTTACTGTGTATACAGTACTTTAGGGTAGGACCCCAGCCACACCCCTTAGGTACCTTGTAGTTATGTGGAACCATAAGCGAAGGCCTCCCGTGCCCCTTTTCGTTCTTTCATCAAATATGTAGCTGCTACGCGGCCTTCACTCACACCACTCGCTCCGAAAAATGCCGAATGCCAGAAAACAGATCACAATGATCAGGATTGAGTATTAAGTCTATTGCAAATCAACGAAAAGTAGCTTGAGGGACCGCATAGAACTTCAGTAAGGTATGTTTACGAAGTAAAAGCGCGGTAAGGTAAGTAAGCGAAACATCCCAAATGGTAGCCTCGAAGACCGCTCAGACCTTCAACTTGGCATTAGTCGATTTCATGATCTCATCCTCTGTCTGATGTGAAAACACTACCTAAGAATAAGGAGGATATCACGAATATCCGCCACTCGCTGGTTTCACCTTTTATTGGTAAAAACAGAATCTTATACGGCGTGAACGATGCTTAGAGGACTGACATAGCCGGACGACTCTGCTTGCCCGACATACGGTAAAGCCTCTTTCGGTATCCAATTATTCATATCTAAGTGGTCCGGAATTCCCACTCGAGGCCGATCCAGGATACCTCAAACACTGCAGAGCTACAAATGAGGCGGCTATGTCGTCTCTGCTGTGACGTCCTTTCTGTACGATGGATGGGATGATGTTGTATCTAGACGACCCTTCCTCCAGTGATCTAGTCTTGTTTCAAATAGATATCTCCTTCAAAAAGGTGTGGTACCTAACCTTAGTCTGAGTAATCTACTATAAGCTCAAGAACTCCAAGTTTGTTGGCTGGAGTTATCTTTGTTTTTTGTGTGATCCTGATCGACGTCGCAACGACCGTTCAATTAGCGGCTAAAATCGAGGATTAAAGAAGATTTAATTGCAGGGTTTGATTCCGTCTCAAGATCATTATTGTGTCAATATCGACAGAATGCGTGTGGAAGCAGCTTTTATGCTTCTTTCAATGCTACTCTGGACCGTGGTTTTGAGTGTACCAACAAGGTAAGGTCTCGCTGACTCTCATGACCAGTCAGAGCAGTTGACGAAGTGGTCACCCTACTAATGAGAATTCTTGGTCACCAGTAAATCGAGAAGCTCACGGAAACGAGTTTTCAATGGAGCTCACGCTTACTTTGAGAAATACTGCACACATGACCAGAAACTTTTTGAAGCTCAGGCCTGGGCTGACGCTCTGGTTATTGCAGATGCACTGGGTCAATGGAGACCTCGTGGAAAGGGACAAGCAGCGGTTGACTTGTACATGGGTACAGATTCCAGCCAAATGTCGTTTTGGGGCCAGTCTTGGTACGATATCCTGCGCAGTACGTGGCTTCCCGATCGTGTAATCAATCCATATATTAAAGATCGATCTATACTACGAAAGTCAAACTGCTTCGCTTCATTCTTCCTGGCGTTCTCGAAACTCTCGTGATCAAGGCTTGAAATACATAACCAGAGTCGCTTTCCTCATTATCTAGAGTGAAGAGTTTCTCACTGTTTAAGCACTGTCTTCTGAACGGGGACATAACTGATAACTGCTCAGATAATATCGACGGTGCACTCGGGGTTCATAGCAGTAATGGTCTTCCCATAAACCAGAATCTATATATTTTGTGCTCTGAACCGCCAAATATCGGTGATGAATGCCGTGGGCCGAATTCTCCTTTCGCCTACACGTGAGTCCGTCTCATTTCTTGGTCTATTATCGAACTACCATCAGTCAACAAAACTAAAACTCCCCAATATAGCTTTACTGACAAAGGCGTTTTCTACGTATGTTACTAGACTCTTAAAGCATATCGCTCTAGAATAGAATTGACTAAAATATCAGGACAATCATTATATCGTTTTTTGTCCTAAATTCTACGATACGGAGCTCCTGTTCACTGCATTACACAAGGCCAACGATGGCACATACGACAGGACTCAGGTCGAACCTTTCATGCTTTGCTCTGGAGGAATATACTACCACGAGTCTCTACACTGGGTGGGCCTTACAAGCACCTATGCTTATCCGAGTAAGATGGTTATTATTCTATTCACTGATTGTCCCAGTTGTTTGGCATGCTAATGTATCTTCCAGTCTATGACAGCCCCGACGGCACTCAAGAGGGGAACCCGAAACTATACGGCCCTGCCGCGGTGGCCCATGGCGCCAAGACGTACAACACCGCAGGCATGGTGCATGTTTGTATGTATTCCCCTCTTCCAATAGGTATCATAACCAGTAAAGCTGATCTCTTATCGACAAAGCCGACGCTTACACCATAGCGGCAATCGCAATGGTAGTCCAGGACTTCTTTAACCTCGCAGATCCACCCGGGCCCCTTAGGCTGAACACCCGGTCCATTGCCTTCCAGCAAGCGAAATCCTATGATGAGCCTTCTCCCTTCGATAATTTCACTCGTCCAGCAGAATTTCCGGATCCCAATACTGTGAACAATACTCCGGTAAATCCGATTCTAGTTCTTTCGCCTGCACTTATTGCCCTACCTTCTAGAGGTAGCCAGCTCACAAATAACCGGAAGCCAAAGCCGGTTAATGGAACTTCTTAAACCTCTCTCAATAGAAAGGTTCCATGCTCCCAGAATGCTGGTCGTTGTTAGACTGGCGATGCTCTAGGATTTCGCCTGTCTCCAGGCTTACATCATGGCTAGAGCTGTAACGTGTCTCCCGAAGCAAGCTCAATTTAGCGATATTTGTATAGCACTATTTTAACACTACTCTCATGGTATGCTTACTACATAGGAAATTCGTGTTGGCGGAACTGGGGACAGATGCTATGATTGTCCCATCGAATGAGCAATCCCTCAATTCTATACACTGCCTTACCACAGCTTGATGACCTAAAATTACGGCAAGGTTTTGTTGAGATATATTTGTTGGCGGTAGATTTATCGCTGTTGGATTGCTAATTACCCCCTAAAGAGACCAGATATCCATAAAGATCTCAAATGGCTGTATGCTAAACCACATATTATTAATAAGGCACCGACATTGGTCAAGCCCGTACATTCTCGTTCCGGGTCCCTTGACTTGTCTCTACGATGTCAATGGCCCTTGCTACTTGGCTGAACTCAGACCTCGAAAATCAAGTTAGTTTACGCAGCTTGTTGTTTCGCCCCCTCAAGATCTGCACCATATAGAGTCATGAGCATGAATGATCTCGAGAATGATGGTTTAAACTAAGGATGCAAGCATCTGTATCGCATTCCTCCATTTCCTCATTGTCCAGGTATTGGGGGAGGGAATACTCATTCTCACCAATTTGGTACTTCGCGAACAAACACTTTGTTCGTCTCTCGCAGTCCCATTGTCAGGGTGCAAAACCCTAATGTCGGAGCGTAAACTATCGTTATCGAGGCGAGAAGACTTCACTGCCACTACTGTCAGGTATAAGTATACTCATTGTTAGGTAATGGGGTATCATTGTCATAGCCAGGAATTTCCTTGAAGAGGGCATTTTTTTCATTCTCGATCCATTCTTCTTCTTTTCCTTCAAACCCTCGAGAATACCAACTACTTTGAAAACCTTCACACAATGCCACCCAAAGGCAGCAGAAAAGGGAAGGCGCCAGTGAGGGGCCATGGCAAAGGGAAGGCGCCGGCCAGAACCATTCCCAATAGCGCGGTTCCAGCAAACACAAATCAAGCAGAGAGCACACCGGCAGTCTCCAACCCGGCCAAGGCCGAGCAAGTCCAACCACCTCCAGCCTCCTTCATGGGCCTCCCACCTGAGATACAGCAGAGAATCTACAGATATGCTCTCTATACCCCGTACAATCTTCCGCTAATTCCGAAGCGTGAGCCAAACACAACACTACAGAAGACCAAGCGAGCTATTCTGAGAGTGAACAAAGAAGTCTACAATGGGGCTTCCGTGGTTTTCTACCATGAAAACAAATTCCAATTCGAAATCGAAATCGAGTCGCATGGAAAGAAACTAGTTGATGCTGTCTTCAAGCCCCATCTTGGGGACATGAGACACATTATCCTACGATACTCGTACTCCCCAATGTTGGAGGTTCGGAGCATAGACAAGAGTATCGCGCGCTTCTTGCAGATGGTGCTTGACAACTGCCCTGCCCTGAAGACCCTGGTGCTTTTTTTGCAACCAGACTGGGGCGTGGGCTATGACGCAGAGTTCGAGGCCCCATGCCTCTTGCAGGACGTACGTCGCCTTGTCAAAACGAATAAAGCGCTCGAAGCGCTGCTTCCAAAAGTACAGGATTACCTGGCGATCGTTGCGACGGGCACCGATGTATATTTCAGCGAGGCCGATACCAGCCTTCCGATCGCGCCTGAAGTGAAATGGGGAGGGAAGAACCTGGAGGACTGGTTTCCCACTTTTGGTCAAGCGCCTAATGAGCCCAATTTAGACGACGTGATGCGGCTGTGGCTTTTCTCGAAGAAGGGATGGTCGACGATGAGGTGGCTGAAGAATGAGAGATGTGACTTCCAGGAGCGGGCGAGGGTTGAAGACGGCGAGAGTGAAGTCGAGGAACCGGATGAGGATGAAGGCATGGATGAAGAGATGGACGAGGATAGGGAGAAGGAGCCAATTGAGGAAATCGATTGGGCGGATGTTGCTGAAGAGGAAAGGGATGAGTCAACCGACGAAGATGAGGAAGAGGAGTTGTGATGGAATGCGACTATTTCGAACACCCAACTTCTCGAACACTCCTTATCTTGAACTACCACAATCCCTATCACTCTCTACAGACAAGGACTCAAAAGCAATGATCATAACGACTTTCCCAATATGATCTATCTCCATTCAGTGAACATTGTAATCAAATGACTAAATAACATGTCTGCTTGTTTCATTTACCTACAATATCAAAGCCGATCTTAAGAAACTCAAGTTATGAAATACATTGGCTGGTTAAATGGCCACGATGATGTGATGGAGTAGGAAGTTGACAGTACGGTAATCGTCTTACCCAATGGTAGATTTGGAAGTGCATTTGCCAGGGCTATTTTTGTTCGGTCGTTCTTGATGCGATTGTCTGCAGTGCGAGGAGCGTAAGTCGATATCTGGAAGATTCTGAGACGCAGAATTTCACGAGTTATCGCAGACATGACTTCCTTACCTCTTGCCCTTAACCCTACATCTAGCACAGAGTGATCCTTGCGAGGTAAGGCGAACATTCTAGTTCTGGAGGTTTCCACATGTAATAGATGCCTCTTCCAGGTGGGGGTTACCAAAGGACCTCAGCATTCTGGTCACCTACTCAAGGGAAGTAGCGTTACCACGGACTGACTCATTCTGCAGAAAAATCCGTGTGGTTTTTTTGACCCTTCAGTCTCTTGACTGATTTGTCCTGTCTGGTATCGATACACTGGAGTCTTCATAGAGATAATCAAGCCAACGAAGATTGGATCAAACATACTCAGAAGTCACTGGATGATCTATTGTATGGAAGAAAAGGAGCAGTCGCATGTGAGTTAGATGGATTTTGAACGGGATATCCTGGACAAGGCCGTGGAAACTGGGAAGGCGTTGACAGAAGCCGAATTGGATCGAAGCACAACCGCTTTCATGACGCTTTTATTTGAGAGGTTCAATGTAATGTCACTGAGAGAGAGAGCAGACGATCAGAAAGAGTGGAAAGTCACGCTTTGTCAATACTACAATGCACTAGCTGAACCTGGGGCAAACAGAAACGATATGTCCTTGCACGAAATCGAGGAGGTCTGCCAAAGTGCAAGCCATTTGGTGCCCGATGAGTCGTCGGTATGCCCAGTACTCTGCCCGGACACCAGCACATATTGTGCCCTGGAGTATCGGGCCAACCACAATGAACCTGATATTTGTGCAAGAGTCTCCCGACCAGGACGAAAGAGAAGGGCTCCTCGTCCGCAATGGGCTGTTGATGCAGCACATAGTCTAGGAGATGTTGGGCGAATGGCTTATCATCGTTGTGCCATTATCCGACGCTTTGGAAGAGACGGAGTTAAGAATTCGTGTGATGACTTGGAAAGAGAAATGGTTAAACAAGGACCTACCGGAACTTGGCAAAGACCGCAAAATCGAGACCTCCATAGAAGGAAGTTAGTCTCCTGAACATGAACAGGACTGCAAAGAGGTACTTATACTTCATGTACTGCATCGCGCTTTACAAGGCCAGAGACAGCCACAGATCTGATGCTCTGGCCGAGTTGGCGAGTTCGAGAAATGTTTAGGCCACTCCAGACCTTTACATCCGACAAAACATGTTAGTAGCGCTGGCGGCCAACCTTTGCCATGACATTGCGGATGCTTTGCGAGTCGAAGTACATGCAGCACCATCAGTCAAGATGGATGAGGAGGTCTCACGATACCAGAAGAGCTTGGATAGACTCGACGAAGAGAGGCAGTACCAAGGTTTGTGTCAGAAATGTAGGGTGCCCCTGCTACTTGTCATACGAATAATGAAACCTTTAACTTCAGTAACACCTATGAATTCATCAAACGCACCACTCAGGTCTCACCCTCCACGGACGAGAAAGAGAACGGCACCCATAACCATAGTCAGTGGGAAGGAAAGCAAAAGTAAAAACGGGCCCAGCCATGTATTCTATAACATCTTGAGGTTATGGAACTTTCTAAACAGTCTGGAAAAATGCTCGCTTGTTCTCCATGAAACTCTGGAAATATTCCTCTTTGTCATTTTAGAAGCTCTTTTAGGGAACCGGTTTAGAATATTCAGGATCGTCAGGGCCATTTTTGGGCGATTCCTCGATATTTCTGGCAGGTCCTTCCCCAGAAAGTAGCGTATTGTGCATCGCTTTCAGCAGAACTATCTTTGAATATAGTCAAAACGTAGCATAGAAGTCTGAATAGTAAGGATGAGTGTTACAACAATGAGGGAAGTGACAGTGAAAGAGTCTTGTTCTTAAGAAGTACTTTTAGAAAGCCGAACAGTAGTAATTAGACTTCTTCTCTATGCTTAACCATGGAGTGATTCCGCATCGCAGAAAAGCACCTTCGAGGCTCTGCTGTACTTGTCAAGGCGTCAACAAGTAGTCATTGATGGAATCGACGTACTCGGAAGCCGATGTTACTGTGTCGGTGTTAACAGGAGGTCGAACCGGCAGCTGCGCCGTTTTTGTCTAGAATACCGTTATTGTCCCATAGTCATTATCATAAAAGCCTAAGTTAAACAAATGAAGACGTCGGAACGGGAGATTCGTTCAGGCCTGGTCCTGAGAAGTTGAAAAGGCTAGATATCCACTGAACCATCTGGAATCGTAATCATTCAATCGATGCAAATCATTTAGCTAGATAATACATAAGCACTGCTTCTCGTTTTCATATGGATGCAGTTTCGTAGGCGCGGTACAACATTCACCTCTAAACGCGTCGCGTCACTCAGCCCTATCGTATCACTTGAGCTTTGACACTTAGGGTTAACCTTCGACCTCCGCTCCACGAAATAGCTGCTTTCAGACCTCTTGCATTTACGCCAATCCACTGCCTCTCCTCCCTGTAAGGATCATCCTTATCCCTACTACAGCCCCGAAATGGAGGACTTCTCTGAAGAGCCCCCAACCAACATCAACCCCTACAAAATCCTTGAGATCCAACCAACCGCCAGTCCCAGCGATGTGAAGTCGGCCTACAAGAAACTAGCCCTCCGACATCACCCAGGTGCACATCATCTTTACTGAAGTCACCACAAGTTCGCCAAAGCTAACGCAACCGCAGACAAGGCCTCTCCCTCTACCAAAGACACCGCCCACACCAAATTCCAAGAAATCGCCTTCGCCTACGCCATCCTCTCCGATGAGCGCAGACGTAAACGCTATGACACCACGGGCAACACCTCAGAATCTCTCGATCTCGTCGACGATGACTTCAACTGGAGTGATTTCTTTCGAGCGCAATGGGTCGACGCTGTGACGGGGCCCAGACTGGATGATTTGAAGTCTAATTATCAAAATTCAGAGGAGGAAAAGCGGGATGTGTTGAAGGCTTATACGGCTTCGAAGGGGAAGCTAAATGCGCTGTTCAAGACAGTCATGCTGAGTAATCCTTTGGATGACGAGGAGCGGTTCCGTGGCTATATTGATCGGGCGATTGAGGCTAAGAGCGTGGAGCCATATGACGCATATACCAAAGAGACCAAGAAGACGAGAGACGAGAGACATCGACGGGCTAAGAGGGAGGCCAAAGAGGCCGAAGAGCACGCCAAAGATTCAGGCATCTACGAGTCAATCTTCGGCAACGGCGACAATAAATCCACGAAATCTGGGAAGAAAGGCAGCGAATCCGCGCTCGCGGATCTGATCCAGCAACGACACAAAGGCCAAGCGACAAACTTCCTAGATGACCTGGAGGCTAAATACACTGGGGGAAAGGATGGCGCAGCCAACGGGAAGAAAGGAAAAAAGAGAGCGAGGGATGATGAACCGTCTGAAGAGGCGTTTCAGAAAACCGCTGAGAGAGCGAAGAGACGGAAAACTGGTGAGGTGGAGGCAGAGGTAGAGGTTGAGGAGGATTTGGCGGATGATAGTGAAGTCGATGAGCCTAAGCCCGAGCCTATCACAAAAGGAAAGAAGAGCAAGCCAGAAAGCAAAAAGGGCAAGAAGGGCGGAAATGCGAACGAACCAACCAAGAGATCGTCCACGCGCCTGAAAAAGCCAAAAGCCCCTATCGCCGAAGAAGACGTAGACATGGACGCTACTTCAGAGCCTGAGGTCGTTCCAAAGAAGAAAGCACCCAAAGCCAAAAGCTCCAAGCGCTCGAAGCGTTGAGGTACTCAAAAAGAACTGTACATTGCTCGTTTGGAGGCATAGTTGATTTGATTTTAGCAAAGCGTAGGGCGTAAGGGGGTTCTGAGCATTTCCAATGCGTGATATCCACAAGGTAGCATTTGTTGCTGGAAAGGCATGGCATCACAAGAACATGTGGGTTGGGATATTGCCGCAGATACTCACACCCATGGATTCAAAAAGGCATTCTGCATTCGCCCGTTTCAAACCTGCTTCTCCAAATCACCGTGCCATCCTCTAACTTCCACAGCAGCGCTTGAACCCCACGCCCAGCTCCTTTGCAAAAAGTCTCCTACTGTACGCTACTCCCATCCAGCTTCCCTCTCACGATCTCAGCATGTATCTCTCCTCGATTATATTCGAAACGGGAAATCCCCCCCCTGTCTTTTCCTCCACAAGGGCACACCCTTCCCCAAGCCATACATTTTCGCTATCTCTTCCCGGTGCACCCTTCACCCCACGCGGCCTCCATACATCCCACACAACCTCCAACTTCCACTCGGAAATCCAAATCCCCTGCCCCAATCTCCAATCCCCAGAATCCATACAAAGCTTAGGATGTGGGTTGTTACGGGTATGATGGTCGTTGTTGGTGCGATGGTAGTGGGGGGCGTTGGGGTAGGGGGTGGGGGTGGTGGGTGGTAGGTGGCAGGAGTGAGAAGATTTGAGGATGGGTGGGAAGGGGGGGGGCGGGGGTTGGTTGGGGAATGGGATGAGGGGGGTGGTAGGTGGGAGAGCGGGGGGGGAAGGGGAGGAGAAAAGGGGTTGGATTGGGTGGGATGGTGTGGTGTGGTGATATACTGCTTATAGCAAAGTGAGGGCAAATGTTCCAAAAGTCAACAGTGATTAATTGGGAGGATAGTTCTTTGGCGGCAGGTAATGCTTGCTGCAGGCCCTTCGTGGCTACAAGGGTATTGTGGAAATAAATTCTGCCAGGAGTTGGTATCTACCGTCCAACGCCCCAAACGCCTCCATGCTATCCACGCACGCACGCAACCCAGACCAAAACTCGCCACATCCCTCCCCGCCACCACTTCCCACCCCCCAATTTCAATCAATCTTGGCCTCACTCAACCGAATTGGCGTCAGATTATTCGCCAGCCTCACATTTGGCACCCCCTTCTTCGTCTTCCGCCCACTGAGCCTCTTCCTTGCCACCATAACCGGCACGCTGGATTTGGTGACGAGATAGTTTGAGAAAGAGCCGAGCAAGACGCCTTTGAGGGCACTGCGGCCGCGCGAACCGAGGATAACGAGGGTGGGGTTGAGGCCGTCGATCTGTGAGGTTATTAATTGGGGTTTAAAGGGGCTGGGGAGGGAGGTGAGGGGAGTAGAGAGAGGGAAGGGAGGAGAGGGAAAAGGGAAAGGGGGGCTTACGGCTTCAGTAATCATGTACTTGGGCGACTTGCAGTGGATTACCTCGACTGCGATACGCACCTGCAGTTTCGTTTTCCGAAGGAACTTGATGCATGTTTGAGATATTCCTTCTATAGCATGCAAACGCTCTTGCTCCGCTTTGGACATATACCTAGAGTCTGTTGAACCGGCTCCGCTGCCCTTACTAGATCCAGGAAGGAGTGCTGGGTTCGATAGAGGAGATGGGGCAGTCGAGGGGGAAACACTTTGAGCGGCGGCCGTCATTTTCTCGACAAGAGCCGTCGTGTCTTGCATTGCTTTTGCACCCTCACCAATCGGCAAGCCGTCTGGGTCTCCTGTTTTGCCTGTGCCGATTTCTTCGTCGACGGCGTAGACGGCTAGAAGGGTGTCGCCGTCTCGGAGAACGGTGCCAATGGTCCATTCGAGGGCGTAAGCAGCTTCGCCGCTCAAGTCGGTAGCTACGAGATAGGTCCTCAGCCGTCTCGAGCCTTCTTCGGCCTCTTCCTGCATTTTGGCAAAGTCTCCCCGGATGATTGTTCGGATCATTCGGTGGGGGATGGAGCTATCGACTGGTGAAGAGCGGATCTGCATTCTTTGAGCGCGTCTGATGTCGTTCAGCTCGTCTGAGTCCGAGGTCGTGGGGCTGGCATTTCTGCTGGCGGATTGGTCGTAGTTAGTGTGGGGATGTACTCCTGACCTTTTGTATGATAGGCGTTCGCCTCCGGGACTGGTGATTGTGAGGGTGGGCTCTAATGATGATTTGTTTTTGTATTTTGAGGCCAAGGGTCCTTTCTTTATGTCTATGTTGTCGGCTTCACTTCCCTCGGTATTCAAGTCTTCTTCAGCTGAGCCCTTTCTACCTCGTCTCCTTCCGCGGTTATTTTTAGACCCGAGGGCTTCATCGGCGGAGCTTTCACCGTAACGTTCTTCATCGCTGGTTTCAACCGCCTCTCCAGTTTCTTCGTCTGGATAATTATCTTTCTGCATTCTAAGCTCCCCGTCGGACGACAGCATTTCGTTATCATCCAATCGATCTCGCTCTCCGGTAGAGCGGACAGTTGTTGCGTCAGATAGCCTGCGACGTGCAGTTCTCATGTCGATAACCTTACCACCTTCTGGCATAGATTTCCCAGCAGTCTGCACGAAGGCCCCTTCAGGTGATTCTGGTCCATTGCTTAATCGAGAGGACGGTGATTTAGACTTCCCTCCAATGATCCCAGCGGTCGAGTTATGCCTACCTCTAAATCCACCGCCCGGCAACTGCGAAAGCTGTCGTCCTTGCATAATTGCTGCCATAGATCTCATGCTCAGCTGTTTCTTTCCGTTCTGAAACATTCGCCCGGGCGAAGTCGGGCCCTGTACGTTCGGCTCCATATTGGAGTCATAGTCTGTACTAGAGTCTACAATCCCCTTGTCTCGATCAGGCTCAACGGGCCGTGGCGAACTAAAGCCTGGCATATGGAAAGTCTTGGATGTGGTCTGCTTACGCATGGTGTGACTGGAAGCTGGGGGGCTCGCATTCGACATACTTCTTACTGCTGGATTCGAGGGTGCTATTGCTGAGCTCGGTTCTGGACGGTTTCCTTGTAACTCAACAGCAGGCACATGAAGAGCAGACGTATTGCCAACATCAAGCATACTCCTGACCGGGGGATGCGAGATCCCAGTCGGTGTGCTAGCTGAATCCGGGCTTTGCTTTGATCGCCCTTCCAATATGTCTATCACGTCTCGCCGCTCATCATCTAGGGCTTTCTCGAGAGACATGTTGAGGAACGCTAGAATCAATATTTCTTTTCTCCCGTTTGCAAGTTGACGTACTTAAGAACGTATTTGTATTGCTGAACAGGAGATAGAACTTTTACGGATGGAGTAATAACCCTTTCCTCAGCTTTGATACTGAAAAACACAAACCAGACCCGTGGCTACTGTAGCTGGTTTGTGAAGTTTCGGCGGCCAAGAAATTTGACAGTGTTCTTGTTTGCTCTACCATGCGTGTTTCCGGCCCTGCCAAGGCTTTTGGAAGGCCACCACCAGATCCCTTATATAAAGCTGCACCCTCGTGACATTATAATTGACCAGCACGTTTCTAAGTGAAAGTTGAATAGATGAAGTAGAACATGCCACATTAGGGAGACGCTGTCATACCAGATGTCTGTCAGCGGGGCCGAGCCTAGGTAGAAAGCTAGGGAAGTGCCCTGCGATGGAAGGGATGGGAGACCTTTCACACGCTGACGAGTAGGGTAGGTTAGAGTAGAGTATTCGAATACGTACGACGGAAATGAAGGTTGCGACTATGCTGTATACCAAGAAGCTAGCCAGGTGCTTCAGCGATTGATGCAGCGGCTATACTCGGAGGCCTGTCAGTGCAGGCGGGCGAGTCTGTCTGGCCACCTTCTTGTATGCATTAGACTATGAATGAGTCATGGTACTTGACCTGGCTTGGGTGTCGTCCGCGGAACCCCCCTCAAGTTGTTGTCAGAGAGGTATGGCGATGATAACCCTCAAGATGAAACCGTCTAGAAGCATGGCTACTCTTGAATGGAAGGCGGTGATCTGTACGGAGTAAAGCTGAGATAGGTAACGTCACCAAACCTCAAATCGGTACAGGGCATCTAACAACTTGTACAACGTACATAGATAGAGCACGAATGGGTGGTGTCGGGGATATGTTCGGGCAGGGTCCCCAGGGCTGCATGAATACCAGGATCACGACATCATCAAAGGCTGATTGGATGACCTTGCATACCCTGCAGACTCATGATATTTACAGGCTTACAGCTCATTTCATCGTCTCCGTTGCCCATACGAGAGATTAGCACGAGCGCTGACACCAAGCTTATGAACACCACCCCTACGATCCCATACGCCACTCCTGCCCTCAACGATGGAGACAAGTTCCTCCGCGACCTTCTGGGCAAACTGACCCCTACCACTGCCCCTTGTTCTTCGCTTGCTAGCCGCGTCCAGTATCCATTGGACAGCTTGTCGCCGTCGTTGCCTTAATCCGATTGGTACCGGAATCTGTAATGCCATACCTCCACCTGCTGCGCCTTTCTGTGATCTTATCCGAAGAAGGGGTGCTACTGAATCAATCGCAAGTGTAAGGTAAAGAATAGGATTAAGCGGAAGATGAGATGCAGGAGGAGCGCCGGGAATTAAAGGTCGAGCAGGGTTGATAGCAGGTGGTGACGCCGTTCGGAGATGTGTGAGTATCATTGCCATGTTCTATCCTTGGGGCGTTAGCAATAGAATCTATGCCAAATGCAGCAATCAATTGACAAGCGAAGGGTCGAGGAACTGACGGGCGTACCCTCTGAGCAACACTCAGCTTGCCATCTCTCATCAATAGATTTGTGACTTGCTTGACCACAGGGTCATATCGATACTTCATGTTGGCAGTACTCGGTAAAGGCAACGCTGGCAGCCCAAAAGCATCGTCTTGCGTCTCCATTCCAAACTGCTGCGAACTAGCCATAACATCTGCGGACCGCCTTGCGGAAGTAGAGAACGATCTAGTCCCCGATGGAGAAGACTGCTTTGCTTCTTCTTGAATGATTTTCGGAGCTTTTTCCTGGGCTTTCTTGTCCCGTTTTAGGATCTGGGTACAGGACATCAGTATGCTCCTTCTAATGCTTCGCAGGTTCTGCATACCTCCTGTACAGGAGTTCCGTGTTCTATATCTGGCCCACCTTCGCCTGTAATCTTTCCAGTCATTGCTGCCTCTTCACTAACATGTGGCAGTTGTTCCTGGTTTGGCCCAGGTCCTTGTTGTTCGGCTTTGGGGAGAGGTTTTTCATCGGCAGTGATGGAACGCTGTTGAGCTAGGCGAAGACATAGCGGAACCTGACGGCGAATCGTTTGAGGTAGAAGCGGTCGAGAAATGCAGGCTTGACCTGAACGAAATAGTTGTAATCGTGGGGGCATTGTATTTGTTGAAGTTCGATGGCATCCGATCTCAATTGACAGCGCAATAGGACCTCCGCTCGCTTAGCGCCCCCGCTTATGTAAAAAGTAAGCCTTACCTATCGCCTCTTCCTGTAACCGTAGGTAAGGTACATAACGTCTTCCCATTCGAGACGCGCTACGAAGCCTGTACAATCCACGATCTCTTCATGATCGACACCGTTCACTGTGCTAGATTAATTCCAATTTGTTCGTCATCTTTTGAAGGAGGCATATGTTTGCTAGCGTGCAGAGCGGAGTACTCCGAAGCAGGCCATGATAAGAAGCAACTCAATTCTGTAACTGTTTTACTCTCAACCACTTTCTACTTCTATAGTAGAATTCCGACTTCTCGCACCTGTACCTTTGATCTCAGGCGTCTGTCGTATAGAGGGATCCCAATCGCTTGTGACTATCAGTATCTTGAATTTCTGTCCACGCCTTATAGCCTGCAATGGCTCCAGGAATCATAGAGCCTGAGCCTGCTGTGTCTCAATCCTCTGTATCTGCGCTACAAGCTGTCACCGAGACTTTTGATGATTCGGGCTTACGCTTCTATCTCAATGGCACGAAAGTTGTCCTTGACGAGTCTGTTGATCCTGAGATTACGCTACTTGAGTACCTCAGAGGCATTGGTCTGACTGGTACCAAGCTTGGGTGCGCAGAAGGAGGGTGTGGAGCCTGTACCGTCGTAAGTATGTTTGGTAGGTGATAGTGCAAGGGACGCCCTAATGCAGCTTTACACAGGTGATATCACAGCTCAACCCGACGACAAAGAGAATCTACCATGCCTCTGTCAATGCTTGCCTTGCTCCTCTTGTCAGTGTTGATGGTAAACATGTCATAACAGTAGAGGGTATTGGTAACGTTAAGAATCCACATCCTGCACAGGAACGTATAGCAAAAGGCAACGGTAGCCAATGCGGGTTCTGTACACCTGGGATAGTAATGGTATGGGATTGTTGTTCGGGATAATGATCGAGCTCATGGATATCACAGAGCCTGTATGCGTTATTGCGCAATGATACAAACCCGTCTGAAACTGAAGTCGAGGAAGCCTTCGATGGAAATCTCTGCCGATGTACAGGCTATCGTCCGATCTTGGACGCGGCTCAATCTTTCAGTGCGAAGAGCGCCTGTGGTAAGTCAAGTGCCAATGGAGGTGGAGGATGTTGTATGGAGAATGGCGGTGGAACCACAAATGGTGCATGCTGCATGAAGAGCGCAAATGGAGAGAACGGAGATCAGCCTATCAAACGATTCGCTCCGCCTGGCTTCATCGAGTATGATCCAGAAACGCAACTGATATTCCCTCCTGCGCTAAGAAAGCACGAGTTCAAGCCTTTGGCGTTCGGGAACAAACGCAAGAAGTGGTACAGACCGGTGACACTAGAGCAATTACTCAAGATTAAAAGCGCACATCCGTCGGCAAAGATCATCGGAGGCAGTACCGAGACGCAAATTGAGATTAAGTTCAAAGGGATGCAGTATACTGCGTCAGTGTATGTTGGTGATATTGCTGAGTTGCGCCAATATGCTTTGAAAGCAGACCATGTTGAGATTGGTGGCAATGTAGTGCTAACCGACCTTGAGGACATCTGTATGAAAGCCGTCGAGCATTACGGTCCTATCCGAGGACAACCATTCAAGGCAATCCATAAGCAAATTCGATATTTTGCTGGCCGACAGATTCGGAATGTTGGAACCCCCGCTGGCAACCTTGCTACAGCATCACCAATATCAGATCTTAACCCAGTGTTCGTTGCGACAAAGACTGTACTTGTAGCGAAGTCACTAGAGAAGGAGACGGAAATACCGATGACAGAATTTTTCAAGGGCTACAGGTTGACTGCGTTGCCGCCAGATGCCGTTATTGCCAGCTTGCGAATACCGGTCGCTCGCGAGAAAGGAGAGTTTCTACGTGCTTATAAGCAAGCTAAGCGAAAAGATGACGATATAGCCATTGTGAATGCGGCACTGCGTGTCTCCTTGGATGAGGGTTATAAGATTGAGAGTGTAAATCTGATATATGGCGGCATGGCCCCAACTACTGTTGCCGCTAAGGAGGCTATGGACTATCTATATGGCAAAAAGTGGACCGATCCTGCGACACTGGAAGGTACCATGAATGCCTTGGGAGAAGATTTCGATCTACGATTTGGTGTACCTGGTGGAATGGCTACCTATCGGAAATCGCTTGCTCTGGGGTTCTTTTACAGGTTCTATCATGAGGTCCTTTCAGAGCTGAAGGTCAACCAATCGGGAATAGATGAAGACGTTCGAGGAGAGATTGAGCGCGCAATATCTACGGGAAAGAAAGATCACGAAGCAACAGAAGCATACCAGCAGCGTCTTGTGGGTAAAGCTAACCCGCATCTTGCAGCATTGAAGCAATGTACCGGTGAAGCACAGTATACAGACGATATTCCGGTACAAAAAAACGAGCTTTATGGTGTTATGGTTCTGTCAAGCAAGGCTCATGCAAAGATCCTGGACGTTGATGTGTCCCCAGCAATGGAGCTATCGGGCGTCGTGAACTGGGTCGATCGTCATGATTTGCCAAATCCAGAGGCCAACTGGTGGGGTGCTCCCAACTGTGACGAGACTTTCTTCGCGATTGATGAAGTATTCAGCCATGGACAGCCAATTGGTATGATTCTTGCCGATTCTGCTAAACATGCCGAAGCAGGTGCTAGGGCTGTGAAAGTGCAATATGAGGATTTGCCAGCTATATTTACGATCGAAGAAGCGATTGCTCAAGAAAGCTACTTCCCGCATTACCGCTACATCAATAAAGGGGATTCTGAGGGTGCGTTTCGGACTGCTGACCACGTATTTAGTGGCGTGGTCCGTATGGGCGGACAGGAGCATTTCTATCTTGAAACAAACGCATGTGTTGTAATACCCAAACCCGAAGATGGAGAAATGGAAATATGGAGTAGCACACAAAATCCCACCGAGACGTAGGTTTCAGTTTCCCCAAAGGCGTCCATGTCTGCTACTAATCTTCCACGCAGGCAGTCATATGTTGCGAAAGTTACGGGCGTCCAAGCTAACAAAATTGTATCGAAAGTGAAACGCCTTGGTGGAGGGTTTGGAGGGAAAGAGACTAGGTCTATACAACTTTCAGCCATATGTGCTATTGCTGCAAAGAAGACCAAGCGACCCGTACGCTGCATGCTGAATCGTGATGAAGACATCATGACATCTGGCCAAAGACATCCATTCTTGGCAAGATGGAAAGTGGCTGTCAACAAGGACGGAAAGCTCCAGGCTCTTGACGCAGATCTCTTTTGCAACGCTGGTTGGAGTCAGGACCTGAGTGGCGCTGTCGTTGACAGGTCATTGTCTCATGTTGATGGATGCTATCTCTTCCCAAATATTCACATTCGCGGCCGAGTTGCAAAGACAAACACTGTCTCGAACACAGCGTTCCGTGGATTTGGGGGCCCTCAGGGAATGTTCATTGCAGAAACTTACATGTCAGAAGTCGCCGACCATTTGGGGATGCCTGTTGAAAAGCTTCGTGAGATCAACATGTATAAACCACATGAAACCACCCATTTCAACCAAGAGCTGAAAGATTGGCACGTTCCACTCATGTACCAGCAAGTCCTCTCCGAAGCCGACTACGCCGAGCGCAGAAAATCTGTCGAAGACTTCAATACGAAACACAAATGGAACAAACGCGGACTCGCCATCATTCCTACAAAATTCGGCATCTCCTTTACGGCAATATTCCTCAATCAAGCCGGCGCCCTTGTCCACATCTACCATGACGGCTCCGTTCTTGTCGCTCATGGCGGCTGCGAGATGGGCCAAGGCCTCCACACCAAAATGACGATTATCGCCGCCCAATCCCTTGACATCCCCCTCTCCGACGTCTTCATCTCCGAAACAGCCACCAACACCGTGCCCAATTCCTCTTCGACTGCCGCTTCCGCTTCTAGCGATCTCAACGGGTACGCCATCTTCAACGCCTGCGAGCAACTTAACTCGCGTCTTGCCCCTTACAGAGCCAAGTTTGGCCCCAACGCAAGCATGAAACAGCTCGCCGAAGCCGCCTACTTCGACCGCGTCAACCTCTCCGCCAACGGTTTCTACAAAACCCCAGACATCGGCTACGTCTGGGGCCCCAACACAGGTCAAATGTACTACTACTTCACACAGGGCGTCACCGCTGCCGAAGTCGAAATCGACACGCTAACGGGCGATTGGACGTGCCTTCGGGCCGATATCAAAATGGACGTCGGCCGCTCCATCAACCCGTCCATCGACTACGGCCAGATCGAAGGCGCGTTTGTGCAGGGCCAGGGCTTGTTCACCACAGAAGAGAGCCTCTGGCATCGCGCCTCGGGGCAGCTGTTCACGCGGGGACCGGGGACGTATAAGATCCCTGGCTTTAGGGATATACCGCAGCAGTTCAACGTCAGTCTTCTCAAAGACGTCAAGTGGGAGAATCTGCGCACGATTCAGAGATCAAGAGGTGTGGGCGAGCCGCCGCTGTTTATGGGCAGCAGTGTCTTCTTTGCGATTAGGGACGCGTTGAAGGCGGCGAGGGCGCAGTATGGGGTTAGTGAGGTGCTGAGTTTGCAGAGTCCGGCAACGCCGGAGAGGATCAGGGTTAGTTGCGCGGATGAGATTTTGAAAAGGTCGATGGTAGTGCCGGAGGAGGGGGAGAAGAGTTTTTTCATGTCGATTTAGGGGGGAGGGAGGGGGTTGTGGAGATGAGGGGGTTAGGGGTCAGGGGAAGAGGAACGGGGGAGTTGGTATCTGGGTGAAGGGAGATTACATGAGTTACCTTACCTCGACGAGCTTGATAATCGGAATAGCTGTTTTTCCTGTATGTGGGCTTGATATTGCTGTGTGGAAATTCTAGCCTCTACACACTTTCCCTCCTGTTCGATACCGTACGTTCCGAACATACTGTAAACTTAGATTGTGGCATTGCGTTCCGGGGTTGACATGCCGTACCTAATCAAAACCCCGACGCTGCTTACAGCGTGAGCGCGGTGAACACTACGTTACGTCGTACACTCCTTCCATCTTGCTTCTGGCAGACGTCATCGCAACAGCCTTGTCCCTCTTAGGTGGCACGGGTGGGACCTTTGCATTGATTCTCTACGGTCCACATGGAAGATTCTCGACGACGCGACCAAGAGTCATCGATCCCATCTGGACACCGAGTCACGAAACTCTCACCGCGGGTGGTTGACAGAGCGCTTCAGTCGCTATGTCTGTTCTACACTAGAAACGCGGTGTACAGTACATCCCAATTTGACTTGGGGTGCCTAGAGTCAAAACTCACCGAACCAATGTTCCAAGCTCCCCGGCCCGGAAGGCATTCCCGGCATACCAATATGCGGTCAGATCTCTGTTAATCATCTATACTGTACATATCAAATCCTTACCTACCTTAGTAACCCTACTACATAATGCGCCTGAGATCTGCAAAGCGGGATAACGTAAGCGGAGCTTTTATGCAAGTCGGTGTCTAAGCTGACAGTTTCCCAGGAACTGTTTTCGAGATATAAAAGAGCCGCAAGTATGTCGAGAATTGTAGTTTAGCATCGCAAAGCATTCCTCGCCTCGTAATTCTTACTTTCCCTGGTATTTCCCTACGAACGACCGACCTTCGACTAAAGCACAATGTTCCCAAGGCCTTACTATCCCCCGAACGGACCCGATGAGACCAGCCCGATAGCGAAGCGAAACTAATTCGATCTATCGAAAAGCCTTGCGTGTTGGTACCGCAATGGCGATTCCACGTCCTGGCTGTGTTGCTCAAACCACAGGCGTAAATTCCTTCATGGCTGGTTCTGTCGCTCCTTCTGGCGGCGGCTCCGTTTCTGCTGCTGGTGCTCCTAAGATTCCGATCCAAGTTTCGGCTGCTGTTTGGGCATTTCCGTTGAATGTCAATCGTGAGTTGCATCTTGTCGCTGGCTTATCTTGAGAGTAGATACTGACATGTGGGAGAAGCCTTAAAGCTCGATTACATTCACTGTCAAGTCCAAAATAGATGAGACTGCAAGGCGCATAATCAAGGTCGAATAAGACGAAATAGAACGGGACATCCTGCTTTCCCGCTGGAAATGCAGCCAATCCACCGCTACGACCGAAATCACTGAGACGATGACGGGCATTATTAAGTTGTGATGCGGTTAGTGGTTTTATACAATGCTTTCAAGGGGTATTCACTCGCTTCACAGACCCCGTAGCTATTCCTATTGAGAGGGGCTTGGACAATAGAGGGGAGCTTGAGTAGAGGGAAAGAACACGAATGTAAGAGTTAGGATGTTCTTCTCGCAAGAGAATAATAGACAATAAAAATAGATCGAGATTCTAATGAATAGACATGAAATGAAACAAGAAGAATCCATGATACTCCATAATATCGCCTTTGAAGTTCGTACCAAATGGCGAGAGTGATCGATGGTCATTCCATGTGTTGCTTCCCCGATCTTAGGCAATGAGTCGTCATTCCGGGCTGATACATGACTTCGCCATTGTAAAGTACAAAAATATGGTCGGTCATTTCAAACGTCGATCTGAAGAACTGACGGCTCTGCCCACAGGAAAGCGATTGTTGATTTGCGAACTTCTGGATAATGGTTCACTCTATGCCTGCAGTTGGCACTCAGCACAGAGGACCGTTGTAATAGAATATCATCGCTCTGTGTACTGCAATTGAGATGATTTATTCTATTGTTCTGGAGATTCGTGAAAACCTCTGAGGCTCACCTTAAGCGCGGCGGCTCATCACGTGATCTATTAATCATTTAGTAAGGTAGACGACTTTCGAGCTTCAGGCGCGTCGAAGAGACTTAGGTACAATCTTCTTTCACACCCGTTTTATTGACCCATCTTTACTAAAAAATTGGAAAGCGTGACAACACTTGTACCCTTCAGTATTTAGATTTAGCTGTCAATCTATTTAAGGATCTCCAGGAATCTACAGCATCCAGCGACGGATTCGAAAATGGTGCAGATCAGCGAGGTGAAGGGCAATTCGCGGGAAAACCGCACAGCCGCACATACACATATCAAAGGGCTTGGCCTACGGAATGATGGGTACGCAGAGAAAACAGGTGCTGGGTTCGTCGGGCAGGTGACTGCTAGAGAAGTTCGTCCATGCTAGCCCAAGAAAGATCTTGTGACGAGAATATGGCTGATGAGGCCTTCTGTGGTCGACAGGCATGCGGTGTCGTTGTTGATCTTATCAAATCAAAAAAGATGTCAGGACGAGCTGTTCTACTAGCCGGTGGGCCTGGAACAGGTAAAACAGCTTTGGCAATGGCAGTTTCACAAGAGCTTGGTACAAAAGTGCCTTTTTGCCCAATCGTTGGAAGCGAGATATACTCGACAGAAGTTAAGAAGACAGAGGCGTTGATGGAGAACTTCCGAAGAGCTATTGGTGGGTTGCCATGTTGCAGCTGTAAAGGACTGGCTAATCAATAGACTAGGGTTGCGGGTTCGGGAAACAAAAGAAGTCTACGAAGGAGAAGTCATAGAACTCACACCAGAAGAGGCGGAGAATCCTCTCGGTGGATACGGGAAAACCATAAGTCATTTACTCATCGGTCTAAAATCTTATAAGGGCACCAAGAAACTACGATTAGACCCGTCAATATATGAAGCAATCCAGAAAGAGCGAGTTACTGTAGGGGATGTAATCTATATCGAGGCCAATACTGGAGCTTGCAAACGAGTGGGAAGATCAGATGCATATGCCACAGAGTTCGATTTAGAGGCAGAGGAGTACGTGCCTATACCCAAGGGCGAGGTGCACAAGAAGAAAGAAATAGTTCAGGATGTTACGTTACATGACCTCGACATTGCGAACGCGAGACCACAAGGTGGACAAGACATAATGAGCATGATGGGCCAACTGATGAAGCCAAAGAAAACGGAAATCACCGAGAAACTAAGGCAAGAGATCAACAAAGTGGTGAACCGATACATTGATCAAGGAGTCGCAGAGCTTGTGCCTGGTGTACTCTTCATTGATGAGGTACGCTATAACCGCTATGCAGGGTAAATGAACAACTGATCGTTGCCAACAGGTACATATGCTCGACATTGAATGCTTCACCTATCTCAACCGTGCCCTCGAATCCTCCATTTCGCCTATTGTCATCCTCGCCTCAAATCGCGGTCGCTGCACCATTCGAGGTACAGAAGATATAGTTGCAGCCCACGGTGTTCCACCAGATCTTCTCGCGCGGCTGCTCATTATTCCCACCAACGCCTACAATCCAGAGGAGGTCAAGACAATTGTACGCCTACGGACAAAGACGGAGGGTCTATTGATTACCGAAGCTGCACTTGATAGAATTTCCGAACATGGTGTCAAAGTCAGTTTGCGGTATGCGTTGCAACTACTGACGCCAGCAAGTATACTGGCGAGGGTCAATGGAAGAAAGGAGATTGATGTGGATGATGTTGGGGAATGTGAGGATCTCTTCATCGATGCAAGAAGGAGTGCCACCATTGTCAATGAAGGGGAGAATTTCATTTCGTGAGCGGTCTGCAAAAATTTAAGCCATATTTGGAAAAGCTGGGGCACTCGTACGACCCGACAAATTCCGAGAACTCGGTCAGTGGCACCGACCAATATACCACGCTGCGGCTAGCCGTTGAACGATATCCATGGACTGCTGAGCTCTATCACGAGCGGAAGGCGGCCCCTGGATGTCTGCGTCACTCGCTCGAAACGAACGACAACCCTATTTCTCCAGCCTCATATTGGACCACATGCGCGGAAATCTTTGGCATCAGGTACTAATCCTGCTACCTGTCACCTACGCTGGCATGTTGTAGGCTTACAATGGGAGAAAACTTAGACGGGAGCTGTTTTGGATGATACCCTCGGATGTAACAAAAATAGCAAACAATAAGATGTCATGGATTCGTGGTGATTCAATAGCCCTCGGAAGATCTTAAGTCATGATATTCCTCCTCTCATTTCCCACCTTGTCTATTTCTGACCCTGTTTATTTCCCACCCTCTCTGTTCCAACCAGCGACCAAAGCCGGTTAACTACGTATAATAAACACCACTGACCCCTGATGGTATTCCGCCCCTATCCTCATGCTGAACCGGATTTTCCTCAGTTGAAGCCACCCAAATCATCCCCTGTGAAACATCCACCCGTCTCTAAATTCAACTCTCCATATTACCCCCCCCCGGCAAAATGCACTCTTCAAACCCACCTTCCACCCACCATCCTCTTACAAACACTCCAACCTCTCACGTTCCAACTCCAGGAACTAAAACGACATCACAACCCCCCGTTGAAGAATAATCCGAAACGTCCATTCCAACCCCCCCACTGCACCACGATCTCACAACCCGCTCCCCCCTTTTCAACCCTTCCCCCCCCCTTTCCCTCCCAACCGTTCGCACCTGCCGCACAACAACAAATCCCCCTTACCGACCACCGTCGCGACGGCGTCTGGGATGCTTGTTGAAAGGGTGGGGTAGGTGAAGAAGATAAGGGGGGGAGATGACCTAGGTGGGTTAGGGGGTTGGCGAGTCGGGGAAGGGAAGGGGGGTAAAGCGAAGAGACGGAGAAGATTGTAGGGAAGGGGAAGGAGCGGGATCGGCTGGTTCGGGGAGTGGGTAGCTTTGCTGTTTTTTTCCCGAAATGGAAAGGGTGTGCTCGGAGAAGGGGGGGAGTTTTTTTCACCGATGACTTTTTCTTGGGTACTGTAGAAGTGACGGTTTGGAAGAAGTTTGAGGCGGGGGGGGGGGGGATTGGGGCAGAATTAAGAGAGATCGGTGAGAATGGGTTTGAAGATTCTTTCATTAGGGTCAGGTATGATGCAAATCATACGTCCAGGCTTTCCGAATCGAACGTTCCTATCACCTCACCTCACCCCCTCCCTCAACCCCAACCAACCCCCCCCTCAAAACCCCCACACACCACCCCACCACCTCCTCCAACCCCATCCCCACCCCCGCAACCGCAATCCCCTCCCTCCCACAAACCCCCTCATCCGCCTCCCCCTGCACATCCCCCCCCTCAAACAGCCACCCATGCTCCTCCCCCCACGCCGGCCACACCACCCCCTCAAAATACCCCTCCGGATCCTCCCAAAACCCGTCCAGCGTCACATACGCCTTGCGCCGCTCCCGGCGCGCCTTGGCGTCCGCGCAGGACGCGCGCAGGAGGATCTTGGTGCCGAACAGGGCGCGGAGGCGCGGGAGGGAGCGCCCGAGGAGGAGGAAGCCATCCGTTACGATGATCGCGTGGTGGCCTGGGGGCAGGTGGCGGCGGAGGCAGGCTTGCGTGGAGGCGCGCAGCTGCGCGACGACTTCGTCCCTCACGACCCCCGCACCCGCACCCGCTGAAGCAGCAGGAGGAGGAGGCACTTTGTGCACGCCGTCGCCGTTCTCGCCGCCCTTCCCCTCGCCGGCAGAGCCACCGTCCCACTCCCCCTGCGTCGGCAACCCGCGTAGCACCTCCTCGATGGCAACATCCCCGCTCTTCAACGCCCCGAGTACGTGCTCCAGGCGAGGGACGTCGAGCGCCTCCACGCAGTCCCAGTTGCGGAAGCCGTTGCGGAAGGGGAGGGCGGATTCGGGGCGGTAGAAGTCGTCGGCGTGGAGGAGGTGGGTGGTTATTTGTGGGGGTGGTGGGGATGGGGTGGGGGAGGGGGGAGGGGATGAGGAGAAGATGCGGGCGAGGAGGTGGGCGATTGTGGTTTTGCCCGAGGAGGAAGGGCCGGAGAGGGCGACGAGGAGGGGTGGGTGGTGGTGTTGGGGGGAGGACATTCTTTTAAGAAAAGGCGGGAAGGGAGGGGGGAGATTGGTAGTCAATGCATTGAGCGTAGCGTTCGTAATCTCTCACACCTGTTTGCTTGATCCTATCCAGATACTCCAAACGTGTTTGCGCTCCTTGTTGGGTGTATTCTGCAGGTAGTATTCATGGCGCGGACTCTGCCAATATAGTAGGTTTCTTTTCTACATGGTCATGGGGAATTTCGACCAATATTGCATCGGTGCAACGATATCCATTTTACAATCCAGCAACATCTCCTCGTCCAAGAGCGATCATTGCAACCCGTGATCATCGACGGCTGATATTGAAGGCTATTGCAAATGAAGCTTCATCATAGCCGATGCCAATTTTCTCCCTCTCTCACTAACTTCCAGGCTCACTATATGTACAATCTAAGATCATAGAGCCCGTTCAGCCAAGCACGGCTAGAAGTAATGACAGTCTGCTCTCGTTCAGAAGCCTGCTCAGCCCGCAGAGGACCGAAATGACAAAGACCAGCTTAGTAGTCCCTGCCCTTCCCAACCCCTTGGATCAAAGTGAAAGCGCATTCTAAGATAATCGCTAAAGCTCAAAGTCCTGTCGGATACCCGAAATAATGTACAGAGAATTGCTGACGCGGCAGGTGCAGCGCTGTGGGCGGGTGCTCCTCGTCAAATTGATGGCTGTGAAAGCTGAGCGCACGTTCTCAATCACTCTTCCTCACTCTCCTCACTCTCCTCCTCATCCCCACTTGATTCGTTCGCTCTAGTTGATTCATTCGCTCTATTTGTAGGGTTATCTAATCCGGTGATAAGCATCACACACGCTCTCAAGAGCACAATGGAAAATGTCGATACTTACACTGTTCAGGAGCCTCATCCGAGCCAGGATCCTTGAAGGCTTGCAACTTCTTCTGCATATCCTTAATCTGCGCCTCCTGCTCGTGCTTGCTCATAGGCTTGTTCTTCTTCCGAGCCGGCGCGGCGCTAGGAGCCGATGGGACTGGTCGACGAGGGGAGTCATCGGATCGAGGCGCGTGTTTGCGCACGAATTGTAGGAGCTTGTGAAGCACCTCGTTTGAGAGCTCATCAATGTCCAGTTCAAGCTCATCGTCTTGGACGCCCTGTAGTTGTTCCTCAATGTCAATGTCAAGTTCATGAGCCAGTATAATTGCAATTCGAATTCGCAGATATATTCGCTTAACAAATGGTGGTATCTTTACCTTTAGATTGGGCATGTTATCACGAATGATCTTCAGCGCTGTAGCCATTTTTGACTCCGACAGGATATTGATCCGGTTGGAGATGTCTTGCTTTTGCTCGTACGTGACATATTCCTGCTTGGACGGCTTTGATGATTTAGAAGTAGAGCCCTTTGTAGCCTTGGTCGTTGAAATCGATCCGGCCTTCTTACTTGCCTTCTTCTCTGGCTTCGTGCCCTTACCTGATTTCTTGCCAGGTGCAGGAGGGGATTTTTTCTTTTGAATCAACTCGACTTGCTTGGACATAGCTTCGATTTGCTGTTGTAGTTTCGAGAGTTGGATATTCGCGTCTTCAACGTCCTCTTCCTCGTCTTCTTCCTCATCCTCGTTATCGGAATCGGATTCGGGAGAACTACCTGGGGATTGCGGACCAGATCCTGGCGCATGTGCTTCGATCCAACTCCCTTTTTGTTTCCATTGGCTATCGAATATCCCTTCAAGTTGTTTGGCCATCTGCGAAACTGCATGACCGGGCCCGTTGAACTTGTAGCAGTTCTGGAAGATCATACGTATGTCCGCCTCAAACTCCTTGGAATTCTCATATTGACCTTGGGTGAGCCTCGAGCGTACAGTGCCAAGATCCATGGGACTCTTGATTATTTTGTGGTAATTCGGAATGTTTTGAGCAACAGGATCAACTGCTGTAAGGAAAGGGAATGCTATTGCCTGGTATCTTGGTTTTGTCAACTCATCGATGACATGTTGACAGAACTTGAGCTCCCATTGGTACTTCTTCTTCCTTGGCTTTTGATTCGCATATGGTAGATCGCGAGGAGCCGGAGGATGAATTTCGCGCTTAGGACGCCCGTCATCTACAGTGGAGTCACGACGAATCAACGGTACTCCTTGAGGTCCAAGCGCGAACGTTTGTGGGGAGCCCGCGATCGGTGATTTCGCAGATCCAGGGAGAGAACTCCTCGACTCTCTTCGAGGCGGCGCCACCTTCGTTGCTAACGAGGTTGACTGCTTTTTCTTCTTATCTGCTGGAGCTGACTCAACAATATCAGACCCTGGCAAATTGCTCATCTGCTTATCGAAAGAGGCTTTGATATTGTATGCACCCTTTGTGACAGCATGTTCGGGTCCGTTGAAGGTTTTCGCATTCTCTATGATCCGGTTGAAGTCGGCAGCAAACTCGTCTACCGAAGAGTATTCGTTGGCCTTTATTCTCTCCTCGATGGTTCGAAGATCCATAGGTTCCTTGATGATCTCTGGGTAAGTCGGTATCTTCAACGCGACAAAGTCAACAGGCTGATTAAAGTTCACAGCGCTTTGAGTACGCTTTATGTTCTGTATCATCCTGAGAACATGCTTCTGTCGGGGTTTCGTCATGGGATTAGAAGAGGCCGTTTGACCGCCAGCGGAAGGCCTGCCGTTGACATTTGTGTTGATATCTGGAAGATTGGGAACCTTGAACTCCGGTGCGGCAGACCCACCCTCAGTTCTTGACCGCTTCGGGGCTGGTCCATCTTCCACATCATCATCTTCGCGCTCGCGGCCCACCTTTGCCGGAGAGGGAGGCGCGTCTTGCATAACATGATCGGTGGAGTGCGATTCAGCCATAGAATTGGTCATCGAGGGCGTTTGCGGTGGCGCTGCTACGTCTGCATCCTGGTCGTGTAAAGGAGAGTTTGGTTTAGAGTTAGAGCGTAGAGAAGTTTGTGGCGGAGCTGATTCAGAAACCGCTTGATCGTTCATATGTTCTGGTTTTGGTACCTGTGACGAAGCTTCTGGAAGAAGCGAGGGAGATACCGCAGGCGAAGGGGCTGGGTCAAGCGGAGTCTCTAATTCCGCGCCCTCAGGTACAGGAACCGCTGGATGGTGAGGTATATCTTGCGTAGGAATAGAGATAGGCGCCTCATCTGCGACTGCAGCTCCTACCTGATTCTCACTGCTAGGAGCAAGTGCTTCCTGGTCTGGTACAGCCTTTGTTTCGGTTGTGCGCTCCGGCTGCTCTATCTCCGCCGTCCTCTCGATGGGATCGGGTGCGCCAAACGCCAAGCCGTTAGCTAGTTGAGGGTCGTGGTCAAGGTCCTGATGCTGATTTTGTTCCTTGATCTCTGCAATTTGCTCCAAGCTTACGGGTTGCGTCGCTTCGCGAACATCCGAAATGGGTGGTTGAACTATGTACGAGGACAGATCAACGACACTATTTTCAAAGCGCGTTGCCGGATGGTGGGTAACCTCTTCGGGCACAGACGATTCTGATAGCGGTATAACCGTCAGTGCCTCAGTAGATCCTGAAAGACTTGTATGCAGATCCACTGCGTTGTGAGCCCCGTTTGACTGATGCGCTAACACATTCACACCGTTCGATGGACGTAGGTCAGAATCATCTACCGAGGTGGCTTGAGTTGAGTTAAGGGTTTGGGGAGCAGAGTCGAGCGATGAGTCTTTATTGATATGCCCATTCGATAAGAACGCCCTGAAAGAAGGTGGTCATGAACATGGGAAAACTGACAGAACCGAAGAGCGAAAGGTGAAGGAGTATAAAGGTGAGTGAACTCACCCTTGATTGTCCATATCAACATCCATCTGATCTGAAGGTGGTGTCAGTGGGCCCTTGGCCTCCACGACATTACCACCTGCCTCGGACACGGTGGCCATGATCGCGACTTCACCCACAATATATTGAGCACAGGTAACCGTGGCGCAGCTTGGCGCAAACCAACAGTATTCGAATTTAATATGCGCAAGACAGGATAAGGTAAGAAGAGATGATGGGGAAGATGGTTGACGTTGGTTTTATTGTTGTTGTTGTCGTCGCTGTGAATTTGGAGGGATATCGCGATCGAGGTAGCCGAAGCTTATAAAGTCAAAAATGAAAATGAAAATGGTCTTTCGGCGCGAATAAATAGCCTCTGAACTTTCAAAGTGAATAAAAAAACAAATACATCAGCAACACAAGTGCTGTTTGAATCTGACGGCACGGATGTGATGGGATTTGTTGCTGAAAGCGACGACTAATGTGTTCTGTGTTTCTGTGTTCTTACTTCAAACAGGCATGTACCCTCGATTAAAGTAGATGCTTGGCAGGTTGTTGCGAATAGCTTCAAATTGGCGGCGACGACTTGGGTTGACTACCTATGTATTATCGTGTCTTTAAGGTAACAAGGTACTTCCGTATAATATTGATAATCCACCAGGTCAGGCTAGTCAAAGCGACCAGGATTGAGATTAAGCGAGTAAGGGTTTCTTAGGAAGAGCGCACTGTGGTAACTTTATGGATGTGTGTACGGAGGACGGTAGATGTGTGTGGGGACGTGACGTTGATTGTGAATGGATGGCTGATCTGTAGTCCGAGGTCACGGGGTTAGGAAATAATATGTGGTCGATGATGTGTTTTGTTCGGGCGCGATATATCAACAGATTTCCGTAGGGTGCGAATCCAAGTCGAGGGGGAGGGCCGAGGTCATATACGGGCATCCAAATTTATGGGCTTATGTGGCAATGCGAACCAGCATGGATCACGGCATAACACGCGCGGCTGATTGGTCGGATCGAGCCTTGGCATGCATGAGACGGCTGGATCTGGTTAGTCGGTGTTTACAGCTGCCCCCCTATCTTGTTACGCGTACCCTGTCGTGTCTGTAAAAGACAGATGTTGCCAGTCTCGCGCCCCTTGCCTTCTATCACGCCTAGAAGGAAAAAAAACAAACCCAAAAAAACAATCGGGAGCCTCAACGGCAACAACCGTGCGACAACTCGGCACACCCCATCCTCACCCTCATCTTTTATCTTTCAGTACAAGAATACACATGTTGTTCTTATCCGACATTGGTGATACGACAAGACTCCCGAGAGACTTTGGGATCGACAGGCACCAAGCTTTTGACCTTCCGTTGGCTCCGATCAAACCCCGCCATGGATGACTCAACCTGTTTCTTGCTCGAACAAAATAAACAACCGACGCCTGGGCCACTTCCCGGGCTTCGATCACGCGACAGCACAGAGATTTGCAGCCTATTGTAGGTTGCTCGCCAAACAGATCATGTGACCTGTAAATGCTCACTTTGGACACGTTAAAGATTGTAAACATCCTGGACGGTATCTCGATATGAGTGAATAGTCGCTAGATCAAGGGCCAAAGAAACTGAGTATGGTTTTTCTAATGGAGCACATATACTTTGGTTGAGTTCGAAAGCCCGGAAATAGAAGGAAGAAAGGTGTATGATTTTGGAAGCAAACGAAACACAGGACGGCTCATGGCAACAGTGTACTCACGAAGACATTGCAACACGAGTATCAGATCTTCTCGGTGGTTGATGAACCTGAGAATTATGGAGAGTGGTGGGGTATCTATCAGTGCTGTTGGTGAATACGTTGCGAGGAGGATCTGGATGAAAAAACAATCTCTTGAGTGTGCGACGCTCGCTTAACACAATCAAGGGCCGCTAACCCCACTTCGACAGTAGCGTAGAAACCAAAATTGAAATATCCAAAAAAAGTTCGGGAGAGCTCTTGGACGCAGCGATTGAGACGCACAACCCCAGCGGACTGAGTGCCATGTTGTCCATACGGTTCGCTATGCAGCCCTAAAACTGCTGCCGCAGTGACCTCTCGTCAACATGGGTAATACCAAAAAGTCCCGCAGCTCAGCCTCTCACATATCCTCAGCGACAGCACCTGCATCATCCTCGACAACACAAACCGGTAGCAAATCCTCAATACTGCGCTCATTATTCTGTCCGTCCCAATTCCAGCTTTCGCTATTTGCATCCGTTATCCAAGGTCTCGACTCACAGCATCTTCGAATCCATGATACTGCGACGGGGCGGCTGCGGTTCCCCGAATATGCAGCCGCACCAAAAGCTACAATCAATTGCTTGGATTGGGGTTACTATGGCGAGAACAAGAGAGATCGCCATCATCAAGAGTCTAAGAAGAAGAGGAAGCGATCGGAACAGGCCAATGGCACGAAGTCCGAGGAGCCAGCTGGGGATGTCGTTGTTGCTTTCGGAACAAGCGAGTCAAAGGTTCACATGTACTCTGTCACGGAGGGCAAGATATTAGGAGTGTTAGAGGGCGAACATACACAAGGAATCAGAGATTTCAAGTTCACGAGTGCTGGAACATCTGGGGAAGGTTGGAGCGTTGGCGGAGACGGGAAGGTAATACGATGGGATTTACGGAAGGGAAAAGTCTTGAGGTAGCCGGCAACCGTGCTCGCAATATCACTTCGCACTGCTAACAATTTCTAGGAGTATGATGGTACCAAAATCTGCAAACACTCTATGCCCCATAGGACCATCCGCAATCTGCGCCTCTCACACAGCATACATAATAAATCCCGACGCCCCAGAAAATTCACCATCCTTTTTTGCCTCTACCAATCCTGTACGAAGGATTGCCACTTCAAGCTCGAAAGCTTCCGAGGCTTCTTCGTTCTTGACGGCCGCAGAGTTCGACCATTTCATAAGTGTGTTTCGCGTAGGTTCCAGTGCATCCATCGGTTCTCTTCGTACCGAGAACGAGGTGCTATCGTTGGCACTTTACTCGGAGAGGGAATACGTTGGGCGTCTATCGGACGAAGTACCACATCCAGAGGAGGTACTTGCTACGATAAACAAGGATGGAACCCTCGAGATCTTCCCAGCGCCATTTACATTTGGGGATTTACCGAATGTCACGGATCCTGCAAGTTTGAAATCTCATAGGAAGCAAATTACACGCAGGGCAGCAGCGCAGATAAGAGTTGCGAGGCCTGACAAGTCCGCTACCGTCGTTCCCTTGATCGATGCAGAGTTCTACGGCAGCGATATCGTCATAGCTTGGGTCGAAGGAGGCGTCAACCCCATCTTTGACAGACAACAGTGGCAAAATGAGAAGAACGGGAACCTCTTGTTTACAGGACTGAAAGAGGTCGTGAAGGCCAAGAGTGGCGCTGGCATTGGGGCTGTTGTGATGAATGGAGTGAAAGACATGGGCAAAAGCCATGCTGACGAATCGCAGGCAGTAGTCGCGAATGGTGGAGACGGTGAAGATCTACCCGGGACTGCTAGCGAACGAGAAATCATCGATATCTCAAGTGGTGTGGAAGACAGCGACTTTGATGAAGAAATGTTGCCAGTACCTAAGTCACCTATCTCACATGACGCAAAAGCAGGTGACGCGGATGTGGAGATGAAGGATGCGGAGTCCATAGATGACAACGCCGAGGCAGTAGCAGGGGGACAAGAATCACAACGGATCGAGGAGGCTGAAGAGCCTTCTTTTGGTGATATCATTAGGGCAAATGCTCCTGGGCCTGTTGATGTTCAGGCTACATTCGAGGATCCCAGTGCGCAAGCTCTTACGCCAATCGGCGAAAGACAGTTGAGCGCTCCGTCTGGAATGACCCTAAGCACCGTCTTGACGCAGTCTCTCCGTACGAACGATGTCAATCTTCTCGAAACCTGCTTCCACGAAAGGAATCTCAACACTGTACGCGCCACTATTGAACGGCTCGACTCATCACTTGCAGCCGTATTGATCCAAAAGTTGGCTGAGCGACTGTATAGCCGACCAGGACGAGCTGGTGGAATGATGGTCTGGATACAATGGACTGCAGTTGCTCACGGGGGTTATATTGCCGGTCAACCTGAGGTCATGAGAAAGCTCACTGAACTTCGTCGCGTAGTGGATGATCGGGCAAACAGTCTCCAGGCCTTATTGAAATTGAAGGGCAAGCTGGATATGCTTGAGGCTCAGACAAATCTAAGGAAAAGCATGCAGGCTAGGTCAAGGTTAGCTAATGCTGCCGATGATGACGACGAAGAGGGCGTCATTTACGTCGAAGGCCAAGAAGAGTCCGATTCTGAAGATGAGGAGGCCGTATCCTCGATACCGGCCAAGCCTAAAGCTAAAGCAGTAGACCCACTGGACCATGGAAATACCGACCAGAGCGAGAGCGAAGACGAAGACGACGAGGATGACGAGATGCCAATCACAACAAACGGCGTCGTCAACGACTCCGAAGACGAATCCAGCGGAAGCGAAGAAGCCGGCTTCCTCGACGACGAAGCTTCCTCGACCGACCAAGCCTCGGGCGACGAAGCCTCGGAAGACGAAGTCAACCACGAAGACGTCGACTCGATCGACTCAGCCGTCTCCAGCGAGCCAGAAGAAGCACCGCCGGTCAAGCGACCGAAAAAAGAAAGGCAGAGCAACGGGCTCGGCGTGAGAAGGCAGTAGGTTTGCATATCGAATCAGATTACATAATCCGAGCGCAGAGATCTAACGCCGTAGTCTTTGGTTTTCTCCATCCTATAGTGACAGTGATATGCGAGTTTGGAAAAAAAAATGGGACATGTCCCAGGGCGAGGCAAGAAGAAGCATCAAAGCCGAAGCGAAACACTTTCTGTACCGTGTGTGCATGATGATACGAGTGCATGGGTCGGCGTCTTCGTTTGCTGGTTCGTGTGGATTGGCACGTTCTGAGCGTGGGCATGATATCCCCGGCGTTTTTCTCTTCGTTTTCCGCGCGTTCACATTTGAGAAAGCGACGATCTCTTTCTTTACCGTGTGAGATGATCAGCGCCGGTGGGCTTTGCAGAAGAAAGCGCAAGCTGCGATCCAAGAAATGTAAAAGATGCTTTCTAAAGTGCGAGGAAGTAAAGATGCCGATCAGAGTCCTGAGATGGTGATTTATCGCAAGAGTATAAAGTACACGTCACTGTCCAATCTCGCCCAAAAACCCCTTTCCATTCCTTGCACATCGGGGTTTCGATGCTGCCTCCTCTGCCGCCACTGTAACCTCCCCTCGCATTCCCCACCGCGGCCTGTACCATCCAGCAAACATATGCAATTACAAAAACCTAAAACTGTCTCCAAACAACAGCACTGCTCTTCTCTGCGTTCTCGCCTACAGTACGTCCGGAACGCACTTCCATGTGTCTCAAGGCAAAAAACTCTCTTTGGAAGATTTTTTTTTATTGGAATCATTTCAACAACCATGAGATTTGAGGACCCTTTTAGTCACAAGAAAACATTCCATACATCTGAAACCCCCCGGTTCTCCAAAACGTAACTGCTAACAACCAAACCCTACTATACTGACAGTTTCCAACCCTCCCCCCCAAGAATCAAACCATCACCCCCCCTCCCCCCCTTCCCTCCCCCTCACCCACTCCCCAACCTCGAACCCCACCCTCCTCAACCCGCCCTCCCCCACCCTCCCCCTCTCCGCCCTCACAACCACGGCCCTCGCATCCTCCAGCCGAATCTCCACCTCCGGCTCCAGGCCCTTGCCCTTCCCCGCTTCATCCTTCGCAGCAGACCGCTCAAGCCGGTCGGCAGATGCGGACGCCCGCTCGCGAACGGCAACGGTGACGTCCGCGCCGACGATCCCCCGCCATAGCGTCGCCATCCACTGCCAGTGGTCGATGGGGGCGTAGGCGTCTTGGATGGGGATGCGGGAGGCGGCGGTGTCGGTGTGGGTGAGTTGGTAGGTTGGGAGGATGGCGATGGGGGTGGGGAGGGGGAGGGCCGAGGTGCTGTTTTGGCGGCTGGTGGAGGTGTTGGGGATGGGGGGAGGGGCGTCTTTCATTTCGGTGTCGGCGGGGGAGGAGGCTTTTGTGGCGGCGGTGGGGGTGATGGTGGTGGATTTGGGGCTGATGGAGTCGGGAGTGATTTCGCCTTCTTCGCGGTCGTCTTCTTCGGTTTGTTTTTCCTTTTCCTTTTCCTCTTCTTTTTCATTGTCATTTTCGGGTAGGGTGGTGATGAAAGCAATGACATCTTGGGAGAGGGCATGGTATGCCTCGATCGTTCGCAAATACGCCGTAAAGCTGACTTCGCTGCCCTTGTCGGCAGGTGGACCTTCAAACACGCGCACGGGGTGTGACGGCTCCAGAACTTTGCACAAACACGCAGTCACCTGCGAGACAGCCTTGGCGTCCGCACCATCAACCGCAATCACAAACCCCCTTGTTGCGTGTTTCGGGCTCGTAGGCCCCGGAGAAGCGAGAGGAGGGCTGATTTTGGCGAGAACGCGGATTTTGTTCGGGACGGAGATTGACATGACCATTGCCTCGACGGATTTCGCTTGGGTTGTACCGGGGGATTCGAGGGCTCGGGCAACGGTCTGCAGTGGGGCAAGGGTGAGGGAGGAATCAGGGGGGTGGTTGGTGGGGCCATTGGGGTGAGGACGAGGCGGAGGACCCATGGTTACGGTTGGGGGAGGCATAAAGTCCGGGCGGGGAAGAGATTCTCGGCGGCGAGGAAACGGAAAGGGTGTTAGAGGTCCCGATGGGGTCCGAGAATGCGGGTGGGCACCTGGAGGGAGAATGCGGCGGCGTTTAGAGTCTGGGCTTGAAGGATAGGGCGTCTCTGCGCCGCGCTTGAAATGCGGAGAAGCGAGCGTGAGAGCGCTCAGATTGCTACTGGCAGACGCGGTGGCGCGGGAGCGGAAGCTCACGAGGCTTGGGTTTGATGGGCTGCTCACAGTTTGGAGGAAGCGGGCGGCGCTGGAACCAGATGCGGGAGTGGATGGTGGGCGGCTGGGAGAGTAGAGGGATCCAGGGGTGTTGGCGGAGAAATTGGGGCCGGAAATCATGCCGGGGGTGGTCATGCTGCGGCCGCCACACTTGACACAGCGGCGAGTTTCGCTGTCGATGGTGGATGCGGAGGAGGCACTGGAACTGGAGATACTACCGTTGCGGCCGCTGCGGCGAGGTTGGTAGCGGTAGTCGGGGTACTGCTTTTGGTGGCGAAGTTTTTCTTCCTAGGTTATGGTTAGTGATTGGCAAGTATTGTGACATGGGGTGATTGACATACATCAGCCAGACACTTCCAGTGGTTCTTGACGTCAGGAGGTGATGACCTCCAATGATCCCCAATCACTTTTGAGATTTCAGGATTTGCAAGTCCGGGATTTTGTTGAACTACGGTAGCTTGATGATGTTGGCGGTAGAGGATGAAAGCTGTACAGACGTGAGCAAGCCAAATATCACAAGGTAATGAAAGGTTAGAGTAGAATTTGAACATAATCATCTCAGGTAAGCTAAGTCAATGCATTAACTGAATAGAATTTAAACTGCGTACCGTTTCTGGGTCTGGGAACCTTGGGGTCTGGCTGACAGAGACAGATCTGGCTCGGGGATTCTCCTTGCCATGACATCGTACTTGCTTTAGAGATTGACGGCAAGCGTCGCTGTAAATGAGAATTTTCGCCATCGGATGCCTGAGAGGACGACCGCTTACGAGCTTTTGGCGGATCTTCGAAATCTTCCAATGATTCTATGCTGGGAGACACTCTTTCTGCGGCAGGTGAAGAACCCTTCTCAGACGATGCCGGGCTTTTATTCTTATTAGAACCGTCATTAGTCTTCTCGGTAGTCATTTTTCTTGGCTGAAGGAGTGCTTCTGGCTCAATAACCCAGGATCCTGCGCGATTCTGGTTTGCAAGAGCTGGAGGTGGAGGAAGGACTCGATGGTAGGACATTGAAGAAGATAATAATACATTGATGGTGGCACAGTGTACAGTTCTGGTTCTTTGATGCTCAAAGCGCATTCATCTATACGGATTGTCAAATCCAGATGGAATGCGAAGAAACAGAGGTTTCTTTGTATGGATCCTCCACTCTAATTGGTTAAACATAGCGTCTCCGGCTCCTTGTTCTTTCCTGGGAGCTAACAGCTGTTGCTAGTATTCGTGGCAGTTGGGGTGCGGATGCTGCGAGCGGACTTTTGATGTGGTGCTCTTTGTTCATTGTTTGAGGCTCGTTCAGCCGGAAGCGGGAAAATGAATTGTGAGACACTACTATCAACAAGCCAATGCAAGAATGCGACAAAGAATGTAAGCAAGCAGCGAAAAGGCAAACGCTCATTGGCCAAATTGGACGTGGTCTCAGCTTTAGGATGTCATATGTTGCAGATATTGCTGGCGACAAACGAGTCATCAGAGCTTCTCGGTGCTCCTCTTTAGTTGTAGACAAATGCATACCCGTAAGATCGGAAAGCTGAAAGGAGATACCGATACCTTGTGCGCTTCTTGCCCAACATCAGCTAACGCTAATCAAGATTTTCCCTTTGCTCCGCAGTGCCCATGTCAAAGATAGTCTGCCCTCCCTCTCGTTTGGTGTATGAATTTCTCATGTGAGCGGACTCTAGCTGTGACATTGCTTAAACTTCCCTAAGCTCTTGGATGACTTCTTCGAAATCTTCCATGTCCACTCTCCCACTCGTGGTATGATCCACCCAATCTACTAGATTCCCTCTAATTTTCAAACCCCTGTCCTCCAGGACGGCATATAAGCAACCTAATGCGACCGCTCTTGCTGGAAACAGGTTCGCAAGCTGGTAATTCTTGCAACTATTCATTCACTGTCAGCTTCTACTCTTATTGTGCTAAGCTCCACAGCGGGGCACGCACGCCTCGACCGCTCTCGCTTTGCATGCTTTTCCTATGCCCGTGTCCATCCTCAGTAAAACACCGTGTTCCTCTCTCTCCTCCTTTGTCCAGGCTTCATATTCCTCACCCATACCGGTAACATCCTCGAAAGTACGCTCTAGATAGCGCGGTAGGTAGTCTAACGAGAGAGGCACACGAAGATCGAAGGCCAGCACGCGCAGCAACATGAGCTCTGCCTGTACTAGGGTACTGCGAAGGGTATCATAAGTTGTGGAAGGGATGACAAGGGTTTTCGCTATATTTTCAAACGGCAATGGACGGCTTTCATTGGGGCCATGGAGAAGACGGTGGGCCGGGAGGAGGAATTCGCGCAAGCGGCGAGGACATTCTGTAGATTTAGAGGCGAGGGAAAGGCTGGCTAAGGCGAGAGTCTAGAGTTGGAGGGGAGGTGCGTGAGTAAATATATGGTTGATTGCCTATGACGATGGTTGGGAGACGGACGTACGGATCTAGTAGATTGGAAATTGCTGAGGATTTTCCAAACCGTTTATATTTGTTGAGATAGATGTAAGACATCGCGAGTGTCTCGTTTGGACTGGATGTGAAGAAGCTATGTAAGCCTGACGAAACTCGCATTACGGGGTCTGTCACAAGGTAGAATATTGAGATCTTACAGGCGGAGGATATCTGCCATCGTATCAGTGAAGGCAATTGAATCCTTGGGTAACAGCATTGCGGCCTCCAGTCTGTTCGACTCCTTCGTAGACGTACAGCGATCCGAGATGGAGTCCTCTAAGGTAACTTGCCCGGTACTGTACTGTTCTCGTCAGCGGGCTGCAGCTCGCTAGTGCAGAAGTGACACTTTTGCCGAATTTTTCTCTTCCTCTACTGTAAGCTCAGACCTTGTTTGGAAAAACCTTCATTTGTATCTATCTATCTGAATTGAAAGGACACGCTTTCCAGACATCGCGTATACGCATATATCGACTAGGAATGGCAGTCCAATGCAGCGGATTCTGCAGAACCAAGGGAGACTACTTTGCGTACCAATTGTTTCTACAGGCAGCTTGCCATATGTCCTTTGGGCGATTCCAACATCCTCAAACCACAAGCTTACCACATGAGTCGATACCTTGGTGAAGGCTTCGGAAATCCTGCGCATTCTACACTCAAGTAGCTCTGGCCGGTGTCCAACAGTTATCGAGGAATCAACTGGCTACTGGATAGGTACCATCGGCCATGCGTGATGCATGAAAGCATGACACTGCACATCTCAAGAAAACGACGATGAGTAATCTGGGTCTGACATCCCACATTCAAGCTCCTCCACGCAGATGGTATCTAGAGCTTAAGACATCTATTAAACGTAGCCAGTTAACTGCAAGCGCTTATGCTGAATGTACTGGTGTGAGGGGTGGTCCTTTCTCTAGGCTTACTTACAACTTCCTTATATCTCTTAATAATAATGAAGAACAAGGGATTCCTGCGTTGAACATTGTCTCCAGCTTTCCTGACCTGCAACGGCTCGCAAAGTCCCTTCCAGTTTCTGCCCTATGAAATACCAAAATCAAAGCTCATAGATGTATGCTATGAAGGAATTTACTCTCACCCCCTGTGCTGCCCATATGAGCATTGTTGTTCTCCTCTGGGTAGTTAGCATCGCCACATCCCAACAGATTCCAGACTCTCAAAGTCTTGTTATAGATGAGCTCGAACATCTCTTGGTGGACAATGGAGGGAAGAACGATGCCGCCTTTTTTTCTGGCGTTACGCCTTGCTCTACTTATTTTGACAGCTCCACTGGACTCTTCGATAACACTTTAGGACGCCAGACATCGTCTCAATGGATCCGTGTTGCTTTTCGTAAGCTTTTCCTTTCTGCATTCTCTTTTTGATCCAGTTTGTCTTATATCTTGCTTTTTCTACCAACGGACTGGCAAGGTAGACAGATATCCAGACACTTACTTGGAGGGCCACGATTTTCGTCATACCAGGGTGCAATCCTTCAAACCGCGAGATCAATCTCATATAAATCGTTACGACTCTAATTGGAAGTTCGGAACGGAACACTCACTCAAATTTTCTGAGAAGCTTTATAACGGATGTTCTGGACGGAAAACTACAAGATGTCCTGCAGCAAATTTTCTAATCGTCAAATCCCTCATATGGCGATATTAGAGAGGAGGTTGTAGCCTTAGACGAAGTTCAAACCACTACATTCAGAAGGAGCACGATTGTCGACTCGAATGGTCAAGATTGGAAGACTCACGACCTTTGCTCGAGTCTACGGAGCATCTTGACCTATGGCTCATTCTCTATTCTATCCTTATATTTCTTTGTCGACGATACTCTAATATCGCTTTTCTGGTCTCGCTCAGTACGCTAATGAACCCGATCATCCAGATGACTTTGTCACTGCCAATGTCGCCTCCGGAGTTGGAGGGATTGACGCTTCAATCGGGTTTGAAACTCTTCGGACCGAAAACGTGGGCACTGCCATGAACGATTCCTTCGCCTTTTTCTCGGTCTTTACTAATGATAAAGTCTCAAGTTTGTCTTCATCTACGAAACTACTACCCTGTCATTCGTTCTGATTTTAAGTAGTGGCCGATCTTGTGGCCCTCGGCACTGTTGCTGCAGTTGGCGCATGCGGAGGTCCAAAGATTCCTCTCCGTGGAGGTCGAGTAGATGCAATCGGGCCAGGTCCATCTGGTGTGCCCGAACCTGAGACGGATATCAAAACAACCTTGAGAGAGTTCTCGGGTGCAGGATTCAGCCAGGCCGATTCCATCGCCCTAACAGCGTGCGGGCATTCAATGGGAGGGTAAATTAGCCGCTTGCCTTGGTTCATGTTGACGAATCTTCATTAACACAACCAGAGTTCATCATTCGACGTTTCCACAGATCGGTATGTCCCAGTGTTTCTCATTCAGTGCTGTTCTGCTTCAGGCTTTCAGTGTTCTCGACTTCTCTACACATCCGGTGTAATTCTGTATCGATAACACCAGAACGATGAGTCGGATTTTTTTGTCAAGGACTAATATATCAGAAAACACTGTATGCGTTCTTCTTCAACCCAAAATGACTAACATCAATCGCAGTAACCACGGACGCTATCGGTCCTAACAATTCAGGCGGCCGGTCTCCGTTTGATGCCACTACTTCAGTCTTTGATGTCGATGTGTTCGTATATTTCAATCCCACAAGTCTACAACACTAACTTCAAAAAGAGTTCAAGAATACTTGACCGGGACTGGGAGAAAGGGCGGTGCCCTCGTCACAACTGCCAACAAGACAGTTCAATCAGATCTTCGACTTTATCTCTCGGATTCCAATGCGACTGTGAAAACGTATGTTTCACGCACATCATATATGCAACTAGAGACCTAAGCCTAAATGAGTCCTTAGGCTTGCCCAATCAGCGGACCACTTTTCGTCGAGCTGCTCAACTCTTTTTGCCCGTATGCTTGATGTTCGTAATGTCAGAGCTCCAGAATTCGTACATTGCGCTAACATTGCTCAAAGACTGTTCCCAAAGGGGTATCTTTAACCCCTGTGATCGAACCTGCACAGTTGAGGCTTGTCAACGTGTCGCTAAACTTGGACTGGACAGGAAACATGAGCTTTTCCGGGTCTTTCAGAGTTCGTGGCCCCTCAAACTGGGACTAGATTCAAATGTCTGATCACGAATAGTACCTTGCGAAAGCAGCATTTGAGAAGGCACCAAGCACCTTGAGGTAAGTCTGACTGTTATCGAAGGCGCGATTCTGCGTCTCCAAGATCATACCCTACAACTCCAAAGACCTTCGTATCTTGATAGATTTACGACTTTAGCCGGTCGCCACCAATATCGTTCCATACTTTGAAGTGAAGAAGTCACAATCGGTTATGTTTTCTGTTGCAGTCTTTTGTTTAGCGATAACATCATCCTCTCCAAGATTTCCACAAAGTCTTTCATAGGTTATTTCCGCTAAGGGACTCCCAGAAGGATCAATATCCAGGCCCACAGAATTGCGACTGCTTCAGAAATAACATTTCAACGTACTGACAGTTTTATTTAGTATTTCCGTAAAAAGTCGATCCGGTCACGGCTCTGCAGGTCATGCAATTGCAAGTTCGGACCCGACAACAGACATCGGAACCAGTATCTTCGGCCCAACCCGCTTCTATTCTTTCACTGTCAACTTTCCTGCAACCATAGGTATCTCAGGCATTACAGTCGCCGGCCAAGACTTTCGATTGCAAGACTCTATTTTTGTCATGCCTGGGCTATCGTCGATATCGCCCCCAGCTATTTTCTCCCCCTCACCGATTGCTACGCACTGGACCTTCAACATCACTGCTGCTGTGAGTCAACTCGTGCGTTTTGAATGATGTTCACCTCATCAACAACCCATTTAGGTCTTGACAACTTCGCCCCCAAAAACCCTCACAGCAACATTCGCCATTCCAGTTCCGCAACCTGGGACGTTAGCTCCAAGAATGGACCGTTCTAACACGGCCACGCTCTCAGTTATTGGCAGCGCAGGTCCCTATGTAATTTACTCGGTGCTCGTGCAGCAAACTACAACTGCACAGCAGCTATTTGGCACTAGCGTGGATATCAAGGGGGAGGGTGTTGACACCGAAGTGATGTTCTTTAAGATGTTCCGTCTTTTTGGCTGAGGCTCAAGTACTGAGGTTTAGTCATCTATCAGATTGATGCAGAGGCAGGACTAGTTAATTGCGCGTTCGCATAGATGAATATTATTTGGTAGTAATTGCAAACCACTCCCCAAGACATGAGATCTTATGAGTAAACCTATATTGCTATACGTTTACATAAATATGTAAAAATCACAAATGGCTTCCAGATCATGTGCTGCAAATATCGTTCCCAGCACTTCTTTGGCGGCATAACCTGCCACAGAGCTCCCCGGCTGTTACGAAGGCCCTAAATACAAACTCAGATGGAGAAATTGACGCGCCTAGATGCAATTGCAAGGAAGGTTGTTCCCGAATCTGCAATCCGCCTTGCGAATTTTATATTGATCTGAGTATTCTGAAGTGTCTTAGGATTGGAATCTGGCTTCGCATAACCGCGTTACATTCTATGTCTATCTTGTATGGGTTTATTTTCAAAAGTAAGATAGTGCATGGCTTGCAGTCATTCTGGTCCTTAGAACTAAGTTTGAGGCTTGGAGCTGACCAATGCCACCAGCTTGTATGTGCTTTGCCGGACCTGACGAGATTGTTCATCCAAAAAGAAGAGATACACTTCTCAGCTTCACTAGGGAGGAATGTTGTGATCTAGCCTGTACAGCACAGAGATGGTAGCAACATCGACAGGGATCACGGTACAATGGTTGAGAGCTTTGATATAAGGCTTTAGCCGCGACAAGCGATAGGTAGCTAAGCGCTAGGCTCCAAACCCTAACTCTCCTTTGGGAGGAACAGGCCTCCAATGCATGTTGTTGGACCGTTTGCAATATCAGGGAATTTAGTGGTAGTGTAACATGTGCCACTGTGGACAACCAACTTAGCAATGCTGTAGGTATCCAATCTTGTTTGTCCATCCGCGTTCTATACTTTCGTAAAATTCTGATCCGGTAGAGAGTCAGCTATGATATACTTTCTCTACTCCGTGGCTTTGAGCGCTGGCGCAGGTCGGTCTGTGCACCCCACAATTTATCTGAAGTTTGTTTTGTGTGTGTGCATGTATTGCCTTGGCATTCCTTTGCTTCCACATAATATCCTGAAGCCGAACTCTACAAGCAGAGTGATAATATGGAAGCTTCCGACGACTCAAGACAGTCTAGAGTCAGAGCGGGACAGTCAGGAATCTTTGAAGAGGTAGTCATCTCTCCCTAACTACTCGATCTTTCTTGAGGGTGTTATCACGAAAACACCGGTCATTGCTACATTATTTATATTCCTATATGATAGTCAAGAGCCCAACGGCGAGGGTCCGGGCACTGTCTCTATCCGATGCTGCTGTCTCTTCTTTTATGCCTATGTGCTGATATTCAATATAGGCACCAGACGCTATGCAAATCTCGGCTCATGAGTTTCCGCCGCCACGATTCAGCCGGCGAGGTTTCACCACTCCTGTTTTTAAGGCTTCGAGTGATATTCCACCTCATAATTCGAACCCTAGTGACGATTTTTCTCACGATGCCAGCCGCTTCCCTGTACTCCCAAAGCACGAACGTGCTTCCGCGGCTAAAGAAAGCATTCTTGGCGACCTCAGCAACTACATTTCATTAGGAAGCATAACGACTTCGCTAGACGCCACCGATCGCTGGCCTTACGATGACTGGACAGAGATATCGGCTCACTCAGATGTACCCAACAAGCAGAACGATTCAAACAACTATCATATACAGGCGCTGCTCCATCAGAATATCTTCCCTAAGCAGCACGACCTTTCAAACTTCCAAATACTTCGCCTAATACAACATGGGTGGATCCGAATGTTTGTTGGCCGCCATCAAATTCAGGAGCAGTTGATTGTTATTAGGATATACGTTCTGCCAGACGACGTAGGGAGAAGGTTTATTCACAGAGATGATCAAGCTTTCAGGAAACGCCTAATGGTACTATTTGAGCACCTTGATATATCTTCTGAGTCTTGGGATGGCCGAAAACCTAGGAACCAGCCTATTGAGCAGTATCGGGCTGAGCCGGCCAATGACGACTCACTTTTCTATCTCTTCAACACGCTCTCATCTCCATCGCCTCTAATCCCAGATGTATCTTGTTCTTTTGCCAAAGACGCCATGGAGTCGTTGCTCGGAAATGCCCCTCTCATGCGTGGTCTTAAGACAAAACTTTACCCTTATCAAAGACGTAGCGCGGCTATGATGATAAGAAGGGAAGTTGAACCGGCACGAACCTTGGATCCACGCTTTGAACCGTTCAAGAATCCCGCGGGGCGTACTTTCTATTACGACGAAATGACTGGAATATTACTGCGCGAGCAACGGTTATACGAGGAATCAAGAGGCGGTATTCTTGCAGAGGTATGGACTTCTTCTAGAAGGTCGGAAGTCATAACTAATATCATAATATCCTCAAAGACCATGGGATTAGGTAAGACCTTGATATGTCTCACAGCAATACTGGCAACGAAAGGACATTGGCCACAAATCCCACCTGAGTTCTCTATAGGACTCCATCCAGTTCGTCGAGAAGTAGGAACGCTGATGCAGATGGCAGCCTCTGCAGTAGCTCGTGCGCGGATACCGTGGAGAACTTACTTTCAAGAACTCGGCAGCTCAGGAGAGTATCATGAGGCTTGTCTAGCACTGCTGGAAGATAACATTAGCTCTTACATCGTACCCGGCCCAGAAACCAGATGTAGGCATGGGGCATACTCAACACCAGAGGTCCGACTTATACTGCTGTGCTCTGCTACATTGGTTATAGTACCGCCAAATTTGTTGATGCAATGGAAGACTGAAATTGAACTACACTTTGAAGAAGAATCGCTGAAGGTACTCTATCTTAACAGCCAAGATCCTGCAATGCCTAGTGTGCGCGATCTTCTGCCCTACGACATTATTGTTATGACCAAACAGCGTTTTGAGCGCGAAATGGCTACCCATGATGTCATACGAAGATCTTCGGAGGTTGATACACATTGTACCTGTCCGTACAATTATGGCTGTCATTGTTCGGCGCGGACTATATGTCGCTCACCACTGAAGGACCTCCATTTTCTCCGGATCGTAGTGGATGAAGGACACGATTTTGCTTCGTCGGGAGGAAAAACCGACGCCCTTTGGGCTTTGCAAAATATCCATGTCGAGCGAAGATGGGTGGTTAGTGGAACGCCAGCTTCAGGATTGTTTGGTGTTGAAATCGGTCTAGCTGCCCAAGAGACATTTAACGAGGGCCAGGAAAACGAACAGCTGACGAACCGGATACTATTAGATATCCGTCGCAGGGAAAACGCGCGATTGCAGGAAGTAAAGGATCTCGAGAAACTGGGTCGTATTGTCGTTAATTTTCTCAATCTAAGGCCATGGGCCAACTCGAAAGCAGGGAAAGACCCAGCATCATGGCAGAAGTATGTTATGCCTTCTAAAGACGGTCGAAGAAAAGTTCGTTCTTTGAAAGCTATCCTACAAAGTCTTGTCGTACGCCATCAGATACAAGACGTTGAAGCTGACATCCGATTGCCCCCTTTACACAACCTTGTCGTGTACTTGAAACCGAGCTGGCACGACAAACTCAGCATTAATCTCTTTGTTCTGACCCTCACTGCGAACGCCGTAACTTCGGAGCGCGTTGACGAGGATTACATGTTCCATTCTAAGAATCGGGGGCAACTCAACCAGCTCATCACAAACCTACGGCAGTCTGGGTTCTTCTGGACAGGGTTTTCGCCAGAGGATGTCATACAGACTCTGGATGTCTGCCATGAATATCTCAAGGACAACAAGCGTCCAGAATCAATACACAGGGACAACGATCGCGTCTTACTAGAACATGCCATGGCCATGGGAGTCAGAGCATTAGAATCACCATCATGGACTGCATTTGCCAAACTCCAGGAAATTGGAATTTTCATCGAAGATTTTCCTTTAGAAGCCCGGAATGCTTGGTCGCTTGTGCCTCGTCAGACCGAGAACCAAACGCTCTTGGTTGGAACCACGCAATTTTCTCGAGCACAAGACCATGTAAATTCAAAGTTGTACGCATCCAATCCTGCAGATGGTCTTGCTCAACTGGGATTTTCTGTTATGGAAAGGGCATGGCAAAATGTACAGAAAGCAGCGAGTGTGCAGAGGGAAGATGCGAGTAATATGAAAGCAAAGACGTCTCCAAGTAAGGCAAAAGCTCGAGGGCCCTTACATTCAAGCCTTGTTGGACATCCTGAATTGAAGGAAAAGTCAACGATATCAAAAGCTAGAGCAATTGCCAACATGGGTAAAGGCAACGGATTTCAGGAACCCAGCCATATGGACAATAGTAGTTACAATAGTAAACCCACGGGTCTGAAATCCGCCCTGAAATCGTCGTTGAAGAGCGATCCGATCGCTATGATACCTTCGGACTCCATTCTGGCAAAGACCAGGTTATCAGGAACCGCGTCTGCCAAGCTGACCTATCTCCTAGATAGAGTCATCGAACTCCAACAGGACGAGAAGATTCTAATCTTCTACGAGGGAGACCACATTGCGTACTACATTGCGCAAGCCTTCGAGCTTCTCAATATTCGATACCTAATTTATACAGGAACACTACCGGTCATCCGCTTGAATGCATACGTTACCACATTCAATACCACGGAAACATTCCGAGTTATGCTAATGAATATCCATCAAGCAGCTCATGGCTTACACCTAGCCAGCGCCTCTCGAGTCTTCTTTGTTAATCCAGTATGGCAGCCCAACGTTGAAGCGCAAGCCATCAAGCGTGCACACCGAATTGGGCAAACACGGCCAGTCTATGTTGAGACTCTGGTTCTTGAAGACACGCTCGAGGACAAGATGCTAAAGCGGAGGAAAGGCATGAATGCACAAGAGCATCAACAAGCCGAACGAAGTCTTCTCGACGATCCTGTGATGGGCCAGATCATCCGGGACGCCAGATTCATACCGCTTTCGCCGGAGGAGATTCATGATGTCCACAACCAGATCGCGAACTTGAAAACACCACAGCAAGTGTTTGGCCGCGTTGCACAGGGCGCCATAGACTCTGGGGACCCTGATGCCGATCTGATTTTCCCTGAAGGATATTCACAAAAGCCAAAGCAAAGCCGCAAGCGAAAAAGCGTTTTTTAACACTCCTACTCGTAGAGCTTCCGTTGATCCAGTTCGCTCGCCGGCGAACTCGTCATCGACGTCATACTGATGAATCAGAGATTTCGACGGTCCGGTTTATCTAAAAGCGGTAATGGCATATGAGGAACGCCGCTTTGCACGGGACATATGATGTGAGGAGGGGTGTGCTAAAACATAGTCCTAGCACCGGCGCTGAACGGATTGAGATAAGACTGTGCCTATGCTGTAGATGATATGAATGACTTGCGGATTCGTATTTAGAGAACAAGCCTTCCTCTAGCATTGAGTAAAGAAGGTTGCTGTACATGGGCTCGATTAGGCGTCTATGATACATATGATGACCGCCCGGCGGCCCCTCCCCCCAAACCCCACCACCCAAGACCTTCCCCCAAACAACGAAATGTCCACCCTCCCCCTAATAATCCGCTTCACCTACTCCTCCCTCCCCGACCTCCCCCTCCCCCTCTCCCTCTCCCCCTCCACAACCCCCCTCTCCCTCCTCCACACCCACATCCGCCCCCACCTCCCCCCCACCCTCTCCTCCCACCCCCTCCGCCTAATCTCCCGCGGCGCCCTCCTCCCCCCCACCACCCCCCTCGCCACATCCCTCCGCCTACCCCCAAACCACGCACAAGCACAAGCACAAGCAGAAGCAGAAGCAGGACCCGGCAACGGCAAGCAAAAAGCCAGCCCGCAAGACCCAATCTACGTGCACTGCTCCATCGGCGAAGGCACGCTCCCCGCCGCCGCGCTCGCCGCCGAGCGTGACGCGGCGGATGCCGCACGCGTGGGTCAGGCTGCCATCGCAGAGAGCCAGCATGGAGGAGAAGCGGCATTGCGTCGCAGGAACGACATGGCGGACCCGCCCCCGCAAGGCTTCGACCGGCTCCTCTCCGCGGGCCTCGCGCCCGCCGAAATCGCCAGCCTCCGCTCCCAATTCCTCGCGCTGCAAGCGCACGCGCACACGCCCGACACGATGCCCTCGCCGACGTCGATGCGCGCCCTCGAAGAACGCTGGCTGGATGCCGGTGGGGGTGGTGGTGGTGGTGGTGGTGGGGGGGCAGACACGGGAGGCGGGGAAGAGGAAGGCGAGGGCGGGGCGCTGGAGGATATGCTGTGGGGCAACGTGCTGGGGTTTTTCTGGGCGGTGGGCGGGGCGGTGTGGTTGATGAGGGAGGAGGGGGTTTG